>Ga0209571_1000461_pt1 | contig 44902 bp, 35 predicted proteins | sample EBPBio102011_DNA_FD_185866 | JGI IMG/M metagenome (GOLD analysis project Ga0209571, IMG submission 185866) | Wastewater treatment Type I Accumulibacter community from EBPR Bioreactor in Madison, WI, USA - Reactor 1_1/10/2011_ DNA (SPAdes)... | ecosystem: Engineered > Bioreactor > EBPR >... | reverse complement strand
CACCACCGCGGTCAGCATGCTCGACCGGCTCCTGCACCACTGCCACACCGTCATCACCGACGGCGACTCCTACCGAATGAAACAGGCCAGAGCGAACGGAGGAACCCGACTCAAGACCACCTGAAACTCAGCGAGGGGTGGGGACTTTCAGTTGGCCACCAGCGGGGACCGCGACATGGCCATTGACAGTCGGCGAGTTCGACGGCAAAGTCAAGTACCGGGTGCCACCGGATGCCACGGCAGAAGAAGCCGCACAGATTCTTTGGAACGAGAAGCAACGAGAGGACCGACTCCGCCGCCAGAAGCTCAAAGTCGCGCGATGGATCTGGTCCGAGGCCAAGGATCCCATCGCGCTCGCCAGGATCTTGGCTGCGGAAGGCGTCCGAGTCGAGCTGCGCAACACCTGGCTCGGGAAGGCCGCCTGACACGGCTGCCAAGACAGAGGTTGGCCAAAGGCGCAGGTATGGCTGCGCCACCGGACACGATCTGCGCACCCCCACGCAGGACTTGGCGGAGGGCGCACCTATACCTACGCCACCGGACACGATCTGCGCACCCCCACGCAGGACTTGGCGGATGGCGCACCTATACCTACGCCACCGGACACGATCTGCGCACCCCCACGCAGGACTTGGCGGATGGCGCACCTATACCTACGCCACCGGACACGATCTGCACCCTTCTCCGCAAGACCTGCCCAGGCGCGCAGGTATAGCTGCACCATCCGGACACGATCTGCGCCACGGGAGCCGCGGGCCCTGGAGACAACTCGGCGGTCGGGGGCAGGAGAGCGCGCGAGGGCGAAGGCCGCACGCGCTTGGTGCGGCGCACGGCATACGGAAGAGTTGGGCAGGTGACCCACGCATCGACGCACGACTCGTCCGGGACCCTGGTCCACCCTGCCGACTCGCCCGACAGCCCCTGGTGGCGGGACGCGGTGATCTACCAGATCTACCCGCGCAGCTGGGCCGACGCGAACGGTGACGGCATCGGCGACCTGCCCGGCATCACGGCGCGCCTGCCCTACCTGCGGGACCTCGGCGTCGATGCGGTCTGGCTCTCGCCCTTCTACGTCTCCCCCATGAACGACGCCGGCTACGACGTGGCCGACTACCGCGACATCGACCCGGTCTTCGGCACTCTCGAGGACGCGGACACGCTCATCGCCGCAGCCCACGACCTCGGCCTCAAGATCCTCATCGACCTCGTGCCCAACCACACGAGCAGCGAGCACGAGTGGTTCAAGGCCGCTCTCGCCGCGGCCCCCGGCTCCCGCGAGCGCAACCGCTACATCTTCCGCGACGGCAGCGGCCCCCACGGTGACCTCCCGCCCAACAACTGGCGCAGCGTCTTCGGCGGTCAGGGCTGGTCCCGGGTCAACGACCCCGACGGCACACCCGGCCAGTGGTACCTCCACATCTTCGACACCACGCAGCCGGACGTGAACTGGGAGAACGAGGAGGTCCGCGCGGAGTACGACGCGATCCTCCGCTTCTGGCTCGACCGCGGGGTCGATGGCTTCCGGGTCGACGTGGCCCACGGCCTGGTCAAGGACCAGACCTTCCCGGACACCACCGGCTCGATGCACACCGCCGAGAACGAACCCGGTCACCGGATGCCGATGTGGGACCAGGACGGCGTCCACGACATCTACCGCCGATGGCGTCGGATCCTCGACGAGTACACCGTCCCCGGCGACCCCGACTCGGAGCGCATCCTCTGCGCCGAGGCGTGGGTCCAGCCCGAGGAGCGCCTCGCCCGCTACGTCCGTCCCGACGAGATGCACCAAGCGTTCAACTTCGAGTTCCTCGACACCGGTTGGGGCGCCGCCGGCTACCGGCACGTCATTGAGGAGTCCTACCGCAGCAACGATGCGGTCGGCGCCCCCACGACGTGGGTGCTGTCCAACCACGACGTCATCCGCCACGCGACCCGGCTGGCAATCCTCAGCGAGGGCTACCGGCCCAACGGGATCGGCGCCGACGACCCCCAACCCGACGCCGAGCTCGGCCTGCGCCGCGCCCGCGCCGCCACGACGATGATGCTCGCCCTGCCCGGCGGCGCCTACGTCTACCAGGGCGAGGAGCTGGGCCTGCCCGAGCACACGACCATGCCCGACGAGTGGCGCCAGGACCCGATCTTCCACCGGACCAAGGGCACCGACGAGTTCGCCCTCGGCCGCGACGGGTGCCGGGTGCCGATGCCGTGGACCAAGGAGGGCCCCTCCGCCGGCTTCGGACCGAGCGAGCGCTCCTGGCTCCCGCAGCCCGCCGCCTACGCCGGACTCGCGGTCGACCAGCAGCAGGGCGTGCCCGGTTCGACCCTCACGCTCTACCGCGACCTGCTCGACTACCGACGCAAGCACCGCTTCGGCCACGGCAGCCTGGCCTGGAGCCCCCTCACCGACGCGACGACCCTGGCCTTCCTCAACACCTCCGGTGACGGGACCCGCACCGTCCTGGTCGTCACAAACTTCGGCCCGGACCCGGTGCCCCTGCCCGGGGGAGACGTCATCATCGCGAGCAGCCCCCTCACCGACGACGGCGCGGTCCCCACCGACACGACCGTCTGGCTGCGCCTGCCCTCCGCGTCATGAGGGCGCGCGACTTCGCCTACTTCGACGGCCCGACCCCGACCGGCCTGGCCCATCGCGGAGGCGCCGCCTATGGCCCCAACCAGGGCATCGAGAACACGATGACGGCCTTCCGCGCCGCCGTCGAGATGGGCTACCGCTACCTCGAGACCGACGTCCATGCCACGCGCGATGGCATCGTCGTCGCCTTCCACGACGACCACCTAGACCGCGTCACCGACGCCACGGGCGCCATCGCGGACCATTCGTATGCCGAGGTGTCGGCCGCGCGGATCGGTGGCCGTGAGCCCTTGCCGACCTTGGCCGAGCTCCTCGAGGAGTTCCCGCACACGCGGATCAACATCGACATCAAGTCCGAGCAGGCCCTTGGCCCGACGATCGAGTTGATCCGGCGGATGCGGGTCATCGACCGGGTGTGCATCGGGTCGTTCTCCGAGCGACGGCTGCGCGCCGCGCGTCGGGCGCTCGGTCCCCGCTTGGCGACCAGCGCCGGCCAGGTGGGCGTCAGCGCCCTCCGCCTCGCGCCGGGGCCCCTGTCGCGGCTGCTGCACACTCCCGCGCCGGCGCTCCAGATCCCCATGGAGCACCGGATCCGCGGTCGACTCCTCCAGATCGTCACGCCGGAGCTGGTCTCGGTGGCCCACCGCCTCGGCAAGCACGTCCACGTCTGGTTCCACGCCTGGTCCACCGAGGACGCGGCCCAGATGCACCGCCTCCTCGACCTGGGCGTCGACGGCATCGTCACCGACCACATCGATGTCCTGCGCGACGTCCTCGCCGAGCGCGGGACGCCGCTGACCTCGTGACCGCCACACCGGACGAACCGAGCTCGGCCACATCGAGTTCGGTCGGTTCGAGCTCGGCGGGTTCGCGCTCGGCGAGTCCGCCCGTGCGCGCAGCCACCACCTCGACGGGCCCGCTCGCTCCCAGCCTGCGGACAATAACGGCGGCCATCCTCGCCATGGTCACCGTCGTCGCCTTCGAGTCGATGGCGGTGTCGACGGCGATGCCCGCGGTTGCCGCCGAGCTCGAGGCCATCCGCGGCTACGGCCTGGCGTTCTCGGCCATGCTCACCGCCCAGCTGCTGGGCATCGTCCTGGCGGGGGTGTGGACAGACCGGCAGGGGCCGATGCCCGGCACCTTCGCCGGCCAGCTCCTCGTGGGGGGCGGCTCGGCCCTGTGCGGAGTCGCCACCAACTACCCCCTCTTCCTCGCCGGACGCATCGTGACCGGCCTGGGTGGCGGCCTGCTCGTCGTGATGCTCTATGTCATCGCCGCGCGCGTCTACACCGAGGCCGTCCGCCCCCGGCTGTTCGCGCTCATCTCGGCCGCCTGGGTCCTGCCCTCGCTCACCGGCCCCGCCGTCTCGGCCTGGCTGACCGACACCTTCTCGTGGCGCTGGGTGTTCCTCGTCGTCGTGCCGCCGTGCGTGGCGACCTTCGCCTTCTTCGTCGCGCAGCGCGGACGCCTCGAGGGACGGGGGGTCGACCGCCCCGAGACCACCGACGGCCTCGAGACCACGGACACCCCCGAGGCCAGTTCCTCCCACCTGCGCACCGCGTGGGTCGGGCTGGCCCTTGCCCTCGCAGCCGGAGCCGTGCAGTACGGCACCGCCACGACCGGCGACCGGCCCACCTGGCAGCGTGCCCTCGCCGTCGTCGGGCTGGTCGGCATCGTCCTCGCGGCTCCGCGCCTTCTCCCGGTCGGCACGTGGCGCATGGCTCGAGGGATGCCCTCGGTCATGCTCTCCCGGGCCCTTCTCGCCGGCACCTTCTATGCCGGCATCAGCTATGTCCCGCTCATGCTCGTGACCGTCCACGGCCGGAGCCTGCTCACCGCCGGAGGACTCGTCGCGGTGGGTTCGCTCGGCTGGTTCTCCGGGTCCTGGTGGCAGGGACGACTGCGCACGGACTTCCCCCGTGAGCGCCTCATCGTCGCCGGCGGCGCCCTCCTCGCGACCGGACTCCTCACGCTCGCCGCCTGCACCATCACCCAGGCCCCGTGGTGGCTGGTGGCCCTCCCCCTGGCCGTCGCCGGTGTCGGGATGGGACTGGGCATCACGACGACCGCCATCCTCGCGCTCGCACTCTCCCGCCACGAGGAGCACGGCGAGACCTCGTCCTCCCTGCAGATCGCCGACGTGCTCGGCAGCGTGCTCGGGCTCGCCGCTGCGTCGGCCGCCTTCGCTGCGGGCCACTCCAGCCAGGACGCGCCGCTCTTCGCCGCGATCTTCGCCGCCGCCGGCGCCCTCGCCGCCGTGGTCGTGGCAGCCGGTCAGCGGATCAGGACATAACCCCCGGGGCAGCTCACCCGTCGCCATGCGCCACTGCGATGGACGGCAACGGTCCCCGCCGGGGCCAGAAAACCCAGTCCGTATGCCGCAAAGCCGGCTCCCGCGGTCACCGCATCCTCGCCACCGGTGAGGGACAGCGTCCGCCCCCACACGCGCGTCCGGAGCTCGGCGACCGCCAGTGCACCAGACCCGGGTCCAGCACCCTCGCCGATCTCCGTGATTCCCTCTCGGGCAGCGGTGACCAGGGACTCGGATGCGATGTGCCCCAGCGGCTCCCAGCCACCCCGAGGCGGCGACAGCGCTCCCCACTGGGGGAACGCGCGGGTCGGCGGGAAGGGAAACCGGGTCCCGAGGTCGGTGCGCGCTGTGCGATCGGTGACCGCTCCCAGCGGAACGGTGAGGTCCACGTCCGCGGGCTCGGCCAGGGCGAAGGTGCGCAGCCCCAGGACCGTGCCATCCCCCATCAGCCCATGGCCGGGGAGCACGCCCACCCACGCGGCGAGCACCGACCCGACGGCCTGGAGGCGCATGGCACCCTCGGCGTCGAGCGAGCGGGCGCGACCGGCATACCGGCCGAGGTCGGCGATCGCGTCGGTGTCGGTGAGGATCAGGGCGTCGGTCATCGGCGCGACTTCGACCAACGGAAGGCGACCGGCTCGCCCAGGTGCGCCCGCAGGAGTTCCTTGGCCTCGTCGGGAAGGCGGCGAGGGCGCCCGGTCTCGAGGTCGAAGGCGACGAGCCCGGTCTCGGCGACGGCATACACGCCCTCCCCCACAGCGGGCGGATCACAGACGCGATAACCCAGGTCGAAGCTGGCGCCACTGATGGCGGTGACCCACATCTCGACCTCGATCGGAGCCGCGCGATAGACGAGCGGGGTGCGGTACTCGATCTCGTGGCGGCTGACGACGATGCCGTTGCCGACGAGGTCACGCCCGGGGAACCACTCGCGGAAGCCGATGACCCGCGCGTCCTCGAGGAGGCGGAGGTACTGGACGTTGTTGACGTGACCGTAGGCATCCATGTCGGACCAGCGCAGCGGCACCTGGACGCGGTAGGTGGGGCTCGGATCGGTCATGGCAGCCATCCTCCCAGACCTGCACGGGCGGGCTGTCGGCGTGGACGCCTACGGTGGGGTCACCATGACAGCTCTCCTCGATGCCGCCCGCACCACCCTGCGCCGCCTCGTCGGCCACGACGAGGCCGACTTCCGCGAGGGCCAGTTCGAGGCGATCGAGGCCCTGGTGGCGGATCGGTCGCGGGTCCTGGTCGTGCAGCGCACCGGCTGGGGCAAGTCCGCGGTCTACTTCGTGGCGACGGCGCTGCGCCGAGCCGAGGGTGCGGGGCCGACCCTCATCGTGAGCCCGCTCCTGGCGCTCATGCGCGACCAGGTCGCCGCCGCCGGGCGGGCCGGGATCCGGGCGGTGACGATGAACTCGGCCAATGCCCAGGACTGGGACGACGTGCGCGAGGCCCTGGTCCGCGACGAGGTGGATGTGCTCCTCGTCAGTCCCGAGCGGCTCAACAATCCACGCTTCCGTGACGAGCAGCTGCCCGACCTCGCCCGCCGGTGCGGGCTCGTCGTCGTCGACGAGGCCCACTGCATCTCCGACTGGGGTCACGACTTCCGGCCCGACTATCGGCGCATCCGTGACCTGCTCGCCGAGCTGCCCACGGACACACCGGTGCTCGCGACCACGGCGACCGCCAATGCCCGCGTGGTCGCCGACGTCGAGGAGCAGCTTGGGCTGGGTCCCGACGATGCGCGCCGACCGGTGCGCACCATCCGCGGGGGCCTGGCCCGCGCCTCCCTCCGCCTGGGCGTGCTGCGGTCGATGTCGCCGGAGAGCCGCCTGGGCTGGCTGCTCGCGCACCTGGGCGAATTGCCGGGCAGCGGCATCGTCTACACCCTGACCGTGGCGGCCGCCGAGGACGTCGCCGCCGCCCTCAGCGACGCCGGCCTGGCCGTGGCGGCCTACACCGGGCGCACCGACCCCGCGGATCGCGAACGGCTCGAGGAGGCCCTGCGGCACAATCAGGTCAAGGCGCTCGTGGCCACCTCGGCCCTCGGGATGGGCTTCGACAAGCCTGATCTCGGGTTCGTCGTGCACCTGGGAGCGCCGAGCTCCCCGGTCGCCTACTACCAGCAGGTGGGGCGTGCCGGCCGCGCGACCGAGCGGGCCGACGTCCTGCTCATGCCCGGCGTCGAGGACCGCGACATCTGGACCTACTTCGCCTCGGTGTCGATGCCGCGCCAGGAGCAGGCCGAGGCCGTTCTCGCCGCCCTCGGCGGGGCCGGACGTGCCCTGTCCACGGCAGCACTCGAGACCATCGTCGACATCCGTCGCACGCGCTTGGAGCTCCTCCTCAAGGTGCTCGACGTCGACGGCGCCGTGCAGCGGGTCACCGGTGGCTGGGTCTCGACGGGCCGACCGTGGACCTACGACGCCGAGCGCTACGCCCGCGTGGATCGCGCCCGCCGCGACGAGCAGCAGCTCATGCTCGACTACGAAGCAAGCACCGGCTGCCGCATGGCCTTCCTCCAGGACGCCCTCGACGACGACACGAGTGCGCCCTGCGGGCGGTGCGACGGGTGCGCTGGCCCGTGGTTCCCGACCGACGTTCCGGATCTCGTCGTCGGCGCGGCCCGCGAGCGCCTGGCCCGCGTGGGCGTGGACATCGAGCCGCGGGCCCAATGGCCGACGGGCATGGACCGCTTGGGCGTTCCCGTGAAGGGCCGCATCCCGGCCGAGGAGGCGATGGCACCGGGCCGGGCCCTGGCGCGCCTCTCGGACCTCGGCTGGGGGCAGCGCCTGCGGGAGCTGCTGCGCGAGGACGCACCGGCGTCGCCGGAGCTGTTGCGGGCCATCGTCCCGGTGCTGGCCCAGTGGGGCTGGGAGCGTCGTCCCGTCGGCATCGTCGGTATGCCGTCGCGCAGCCACCCCGCGCTCGTCGCCTCCCTCGCGGAGGGGTTGGCGCAGATCGGCCGCCTCCCACTCCTCGGCACCCTGGACCTCGCCCATGGCGGCCCGACCGGCGAGCCGGGAGGCAACAGCGCCTTCCGGCTGAGCGCCGTGTGGGAGCGCCTCGTCGTGGGTCCCGAGCTCGCAGCGGCGATCGAGGCCACGCCCGGTCCGGTGCTCCTGGTCGACGACCTGGTCAGCTCCCGATGGTCACTCACGGTCGCGGCGCGCGAGCTGCGCGGAGCCGGGGCCGAGGCCGTTCTCCCGCTGGTCCTCGCCGTCGACGGCTGAGCCCGCGGCATACGGCTGGGGTTGCCTTGGGACTCGTCCCCGCACGCCCACAGGCAAAGTCCCGCGACGGTGCCACCACGTAAAGTGACGCTCGCGCGCGAGTGGCGGAATTGGCAGACGCGCCAGATTTAGGTTCTGGTGCCTTCGGGTGTGCGGGTTCAAGTCCCGCCTCGCGCACGATCCGCTCCGGGCACCCCGCCGACATGGACGTCTACGCTGTCCGCCGTGAGCACAACGCCTTCGGACTCGGTCGCTGACCTGCTGGCCACCCTCGATCTCGAGGAGGTCGGCGCTGTCGAGGTGAGCCTGCGTCCCCGGGACGGCGGCGGAGCCAGCCCTGCCGAGGAGGCCCTGCCCTCGCTCTTCAACGAGGACGTCACGGTGTTCCTCGGGCAGAGCCAGAAGATGCCGCACGGCCGCGTCTTCGGGGGACAGGTGCTCGCCCAGTGCGTGATGGCGGCCGGTCGCACCGTCGCGCCGGTCGAGGGGGGACCGGAGCGCCCCATCCACTCCCTCCACGCCTACTTCATGCGTCCCGGGGACGACACCGAGCCGATCCACTTCACCGTCGAGCGGATGCGCGACGGCGCGTCCTTCTCGACCCGACGCATCCACGCCATCCAGCACGGCAAGCCCATCCTCGCCGCGAGTGCGTCCTTCCAGGAGGTTGCGGGAGGCCTGGACCACCAGGATCCGATGCCTCAGGTGACCCCGCCGGAGGAACTTCCCTCACTCGTGGACATCTTCGGTGGCATCGACCACCCCACCGCGCAGAGCATGGCCCGCCGGCGACCGGTTGACCTGCGCCATGTGGACGGCCACCTCTGGTTCGCGCCGCCGGAGGGGCACCAGGCGGGGCAGGCCGTCTGGATGAAGGCCCTCGGCGCCCTCCCCGACGACCCGCTGATCCAGGCGGCGGCCCTCGCCTACTGCTCCGACTACACCCTGCTCGAGCCGATCCTGCGTCGCCACCACCTGGCCTGGGCCGACCAGCGGCTGCGCGTAGCCAGCCTCGACCATGCAATGTGGTTCCATCGACCGGGGCGGATCGACGAGTGGGTCCTCTACACCCAGGACTCCCCCTCCGCGGTCTCCGGCCGGGGCCTCGGTGTCGGCCGCATCTTCAGCCACGACGGCCGCCTGCTCGCCACGGTGGCCCAGGAGGGCATGGTCCGCGTCAAGGAGGCGTGACTGGGGTCGTGTGACCCCCGGGCGGGAGCACGCCCCGGGGCCGCTGTGGGTCAGGGCAGCCGGAGCACCGCGCAGTCGTGCGGCCCGAGCGTGAGCGTCCCCCCGCGTATGCCGTCCGCTGCCTCGTGAGGTGCCTCGCCGTCCGCCGTGGCGGGCTCTCCCCAACCCAACACCGAAACAAACGCCTCCGCGTCATGGCTCACCTCCGAAACACGGAGCGTTCGGGCCTGACCAGCGAGGTTGGCCGCGACGACCACGTTTCGGTGGCGCATCACGACCCAGCCATGCTCTTCGTCCACGGTGACGTCGACGTCCGCGAAGTGGGTCTCGCCGTCGCCAAGGTGGGTGCGCCGCAGGGCGATGAGGTCGGCATACCAGCGCAGGAGGCGCGCGTGGTCGCCGGTTCCGGCCTCACCCCAGTCCAGGACAGAGGCATCCCGCGTCGCCGGATCCTGGGGGTCGGGGACAGCCTCCGGGCCCCAGCCGTGGGCGGCGAACTCGGCGCGCCGACCTTCGCGGACGGCGTCGGCCAGCCAGCCGTCCTCGAAGGAGGTGAAGAAGGCGAACGGCGTGCTCGCGCCCCATTCCTCGCCCATGAAGAGCATCGGCGTGCCCGGCCCGAGCAGCATGAGGGCGGCGCCACAGGCCTGCAGCCCGGGTGTGATCGTGGCCGAGATCCGATCTCCCACAGCACGATTGCCCACCTGGTCATGGGTCTGGAGGTAGGCGAGCAGCCGCCGCCCGTCGAAGGCCTCGCGGTCGATCGGCACCCCCCAGGTGCGCCCGCGGAAGCTCGAGTGCCGGCCGTCGTGGAGGAAGCCGCGCTCGAGCACGGTCTGGAGGACCGTGAGCGGACCAGCCTCCGGCAAGGTCGCCGTCCCGCCCCCGAAGTCCTCGTAGTAGCCCTCGCGCTCCCCGGTCAGGGCCACGTGCAGGGCGTGGTGGATGTCGTCGTCCCACTGTGCCGTCATCCCCAGCCCACCGAAGGCCGTCGGCGCGACCATCCGCACATCGTTGAGGTCGCTCTCGGCGATCAGGTCGAGGGGCCGTCCGAGCTCGCCGGCGAGGGCTGCCGTCGCGTCCGAGAGCTCGGCGAGGAAGTGCCGACCGGAGTCGTCCTTGAGCTCGTGCACGGCGTCGAGGCGCAGCGCATCGACGTGGAAGTCTCGGAACCAGCGCGCTGCCTGACCGATGAGGAAGGCCCGCACCTGCTCCGACCCGGGGGCGTCGAGGTTGACGGCCGCGCCCCACGGCGTGTGGTGGGTGTCGGTGAAGTAGGGGCCGAAGCGCTGCAGGTAGTTCCCGCTCGGCCCGAGGTGGTTGTGGACGACGTCGAGGCAGACCCCGAGGCCACGCGCATGCGCAGCATCGACGAAGCGTTGCAGCGCCGCCGGCCCGCCGTAGCGGTCGTGCACGGCATACAGCGCCACCCCGTCGTAGCCCCAGCCCCACTCGCCGGGGAAGGCGGCGACCGGCATCAGCTCGACGAGGTCGACGCCGAGCTCGACGAGGTGGTCCAGTCGATCGATGGCGGCGTCGAGCGTGCCGGCTGCCGTGAACGTGCCGACATGCAGCTCGTAGATGACCCCGCCGAGCACGCCTGCGCCAGAACGGGTTCCGCGCCAGTCGCCATCGCTCCACGCAAAGGCTTCGGCATCGAACCACCGGCTGGGGCCGTGGACGCCGTGCGGCTGCCAGGCACTGCGGGGGTCGGGCAGGGCGGGCTCGGCACCGTCGAGGACGAAGGCATAGTCGAAGACGTCGTATGCCGTGGGCTCACCCTCCCAGCGCCACCAGCCGTCGCCTGTCGGCACCATCGCGTCGGTGCCGGTCACGACCTCGACGCCGCGCGTGCCGGTCCACGTCAGCTCGACGCGCTCGGGATGGGGCGCCCAGACCTCGATCATGAGTCACGCACCCAGACCTGGACGGGCAGCGAGCCCGGCCAGAGCGGCCGCCACTCCCCCTCGGGCAGGTCGAGCTCGTCGGCGTCGACCGCCAGCCGGCCGTTGACCGGCGCGGCGACGAGCACGCGCGGCCCCTCGTCGTCTCCTCGGACGAAGGCGAGCACGTCCGCGGGAGCCGGCCACGCGGCATACGACGCCGACTCCCCGACGAAGGCGGACGGCAACTCGCGCCGCAAGCGGAGCGAGCGGGAGACGACGAGAAGCTTCTCGTCGTCGAGGTCCACCGGCGGCTCGTCCTCGTCGAGGCGGGCCAGGCGGGTGAGCCGGTCCGCGTAGTTCACGGGGCGGCGGTTGTCGGGATCGACCAGGGTCAGGGTGACGAGCTCGCAACCCTGGTAGACATCGGGCACTCCGGGCATGAGGAGCTGGACGACCCGCTGGCCCAGCACGATGGCGCGCACGGCATCCTCGTGTGAGGCCGTCCAGGAGTCGAGGTGCTCACGGATCGCGGTGTCACGCGTCACCGCCGTTGCGAAGGCCACGATCGCGGCCTCGTAGTCGGAGTCGCCGTCGACCCACGAGGTGTGGACCTTGGCCTCGCGCACGGCCTTGAGGACGTACTCCTCCAGCCGGGAGGCCGTGATCGGCCAGGTGCCGACGAGGGTCTGCCAGATGAGGTACTCGGTGGGCGGGTCGAGCAGCGGCGAGCCATGCGGCGCCGCGATCCGTGAGGCCGCTCGCACCCACGCCTCCCAGCCCTCGGCGTCACCGGCGAGGACGGCGAGCCGCGCCCGGACGTCCTCGGAGCGCTTGGTGTCATGCGTCGTCAGTGTCGTCATGGTGAGCGGCCAATCCCGCTGGCGCTGGGCGGCATACGCATGGAAGTCGGCGACCGGGAGGGTGAGCTGCTCGGGGTGGCCACCGACCTCGTTGGCGCCGGCCAGGCGGAACCAGCGGTAGAACGCGGTGTCCTCGATCCCCTTGGCCATGACCGGCCCACAGGTCTGCTGGAAGCGGGTGCGGAACTCGTCCTCGGTCTCCCGCTCCCCCATCTGGGCCTGGGGCAGCCGCCCGCCACGCACGAGCTGCGCCATGATCGCGACCGCCTCGCGGTCCTCGGCAGCCACCAGGTCCGCCGCACGCTCCTCGACCGCCTCGACGACGGCATACTGCGCCACGTCGGCCTCCTCGCCGGGGACGAAGTAGGCGCGGTACCGGTCCATCGCGACGAGCAGGGCCTCGAGCCCGCGGCGGAGCGCCCCCTGGTCCTCGCCGGGGAGGATGCGAGCGACGAGCCGCATGAGCCGGTCGACCTCGGCGGCCTGGACATCGTCGACGACGAGCCGCTTGGCGGCGACGGTGAGGTCGGCGAGCGAGCCGGCCACCGGTGTGCCAGAGGCATGCTCGGCCCACAGCCGGTCGAGGGTGGCCTCACCGGACGAGGGCGTGAACACCTGCTGCACCCGCAGCAGCGCGTCATAACCCGTCGTGCCCGCGCAGCGCCACGACTCGGGCAGGGTCTCCTCGCCCTCGAGGATCTTCTCGACGACGACATAGCCGTCGCCGGTGGCATCGGCGAGGCTCGCGAGGTAGCCGGCCGGGTCGGCGAGGCCGTCCGGGTGGTCGATCCGGAAGCCGTCGACATCGCCATGACCGAAGAGGCTCACGAGCAACGCGTGGGTGGCGGCGAAGACGACGGGGTCCTCGACGCGGACGGCCACGAGCGAGGTGACGTCGAAGAAGCGGCGGTAGTTGAGCGCGTCGCCCGCCTCCCGCCAGCTCGAGAGGCGATAGGCCTGCTGCGCCACGAGCTCAGGCAGCGGCAGGGTCTCGGTGCCGGGCCGCACGGGGAACTCGTCGCCGAAGTACCACAGCACCCACTCGCGCCCACTCGGGCCGCCGTCCTGCGCGAGGACGAGGTCGCCGCGGGCGATGGCTTCCGTCACCGATCCCCCGAGGACCGGCATGAGGATCCGGTCGTCCTCGACGTCCCAGTCGACGTCGAACCACGCGGCATACGGGCTCTCCCGGCCCTCCCGCAGCAGCGACCACAGCGGGACGTTGAGGTGGGCCGGCTTGGGCACGGTCATGTGGTTCGGGACGACGTCGACGATCAGGCCCAGCCCGTGCTCGTGGGCCGCGGCGACCAGGCGGTCGAAGCCCTCGCGCCCGCCGGCCTCGGCGTTCAGGCGGGTGTGGTCGAGGACGTCGTAGCCGTGGGCCGAGCCCGGGGCGGGTTGCAGGATCGGCGAGAGGTAGAGGTGGGTCACCCCGAGGTCGGCGAGGTATGCCGTCTGCGCGGCCGCGTCGTCGAAGGTGAACCCGGCGTGAACCTGGAGGCGGTAGGTCGACACCGGGACCACGCGTCCCGGGCCCGGGCGGTGCGGGCGGGTGGGTGTCGTCATGGTGAACCTCCGGGTCGGGTCGAGGGCGGGAGTCCTCGGCTCTCAGGCCTTGGGCGTGGCGGCCCCGGTCGCCGGCACCGGAGCCTCGCGGGGACTGCGGAGCACCACGACCGAGCGACCGCCCACGGTGAGCACGGACCCGGCAGCGCGCCACCCCGGATCGACCGTGGTGGCGTCGGTGTCGACCTCGAAGCACCACTGTCCGCCCCACGCGCCGGTGGGGAGGGTGAAGGCCGCGTCGTCGGCGCCGGCGTTGAAGACGACGAGGAAGTCGTCGTCGAGGATGCGGCGACCGCGCTTGTCGGGCTCGGGAATCGCCGAGCCGTTGAGCCAGACGCCCATGAGCCGGGCCTCGCCGTTGCGCCAGTCCGCCTCGGTCATCTGGGTGCCGTCCGGCTTGAGCCAGTAGATGTCGCCGAGCTGGCTCTCGCCGCCGTGGTCGGCGCTGCCGGCGAAGAAGCGTCGGCGCCGGAAGACCGGGTGCTTGCGGCGCAGCGCCACGACAGCGCCGGTGAAGGCGAGCAGCCGCTTGTCCTCGTCCTCGAGGTCCCAGTCGATCCAGGCCAGCTCATTGTCCTGGCAGTAGACGTTGTTGTTGCCGAGCTGGGTGCGACCGAGCTCGTCGCCGTGGCTGATCATCGGCACGCCCTGGCTCAGCAGCAGCGTGGTGAGGAAGTTGCGCTGCTGGCGGCGGCGAATCGCGAGCACGTCAGGGTCATCGGTCGGTCCCTCGACGCCGCAGTTCCACGACCGGTTGTGGCTCTCGCCGTCGCGGTTGCCCTCGCCGTTGGCGTCGTTGTGCTTGTCGTTGTAGGACACCAGGTCGCGCAGGGTGAAGCCGTCGTGGGCGGTGATGAAGTTGATCGAGGCGATCGGCTTGCGGCTGCTGTGCTCGTAGAGGTCGCTGCTGCCGGTGAGGCGCGAGGCGAACTCCCCCAGCGTCGCCGGCTCCCCCCGCCAGAAGTCACGCACGGTGTCGCGGTACTTGCCGTTCCACTCGGTCCACAACGGCGGGAAGTTGCCGACCTGGTAGCCGCCGTCGCCGACGTCCCACGGCTCCGCGATGAGCTTGACCTGCGAGATCACCGGGTCCTGCTGGATCAGGTCGAAGAAGGCCGAGAGCTTGTCGACCTCGTGGAACTGGCGCGCGAGGGTCGCGGCGAGGTCGAAGCGGAAGCCGTCGACGTGCATCTCGGTGACCCAGTAGCGCAGGCTGTCCATGATCAGCTGGAGGACGTGCGGGCTGCGCATGAGCAGGCTGTTGCCGGTGCCCGTGGTGTCGTAGTAGTGCTCCTTGGCGCCGTCGACGAGGCGGTAGTAGCTCGCGTTGTCGAGGCCGCGGAAGCAGATCGTCGGGCCGAACTCGTTGCCCTCGGCGGTGTGGTTGTAGACCACGTCGAGGATGACCTCGATGTCGGCGGCGTGGAGGGCCTTGACCATCGCCTTGAACTCGGTGACCTGCTGGCCGCGCCCGCCCGCGGCATACGCATTGTGCGGGGCGAGGAAGCCGATGGTGTTGTAGCCCCAGTAGTTGCTCAGGCCCTTGTCCTGGAGCGAGGTGTCCTGGACGAACTGGTGCACCGGCATGAGCTCGATGGCGGTGACGCCGAGCGCGGTGAGGTGCTCGATGATCGCGGGGTGGGCGACGGCGGCATACGTGCCGCGGATCTCCTCGGGGACCTCCGGGTGGGTCATCGTCAGGCCCTTGACGTGAGCTTCGTAGATGACGCTCTCGTGGTACTCGTGCCGCGGCGGCCGGTCGTGCCCCCAGTCGAAGTAGGGGTTGACGACGACGCTGAGCATGGTGTGCGGCAGCGAGTCGTCGGTGTTGCGCTTGGTGGGGTCGGCGAAGTCGTAGGAGAAGAGCGAGGGGTCGTTGACGACCTGCCCGTCGATCGCCTTGGCGTAGGGGTCGAGGAGGAACTTCGAGGGGTCGCAGCGGTGGCCATTGGCTGGCTCGTAGGGGCCGTGGACGCGGAAGCCGTAGCGCTGCCCGGGCTGGAGGCCGGGGAGGTAGCAGTGCCAGACGAAGCCGTCGACCTCGGGCATGGCGATGCGCTGCTCGGTGAGGGTGCCGTCGGGAGCCTCGTCGACGAGGCAGAGCTCGACGGCCTGGGCGACCTCGGAGAAGACGGCGAAGTTGACGCCGCTTCCGTCGTAGGTCGCCCCCAAGGGGTATGCCGTGCCCGGCCAGATCTCCACTGCGAACCTTTCAGTGTGGGACACGTCGCAGACGCCTCACGCAGCGCTGGGTAGGGTCGGACGCAGACCACTCAACCTACCGGAACCACCGACAAGGACCCCAACTGTGAGCACCTCTCGAGTCGCCGTCGTCACTGGAGCAGCCCGCGGCATCGGCGCCGCCACCGCTCGTCGGCTGGCCAAGGACGGCAACGCCGTCGCCATCCTCGACCTCGACGAGGCCGCCTGCGTGGAGGTCGCGGAGGCGATCGCGGCCGAGGGCGGCCGCGCGATCGGGGTGGGCTGCGATGTCGCCTCCGCCGAGCAGGTCGAGGCCGCCGTGGCCCGGGTCGCCTCGGAGCTCGGCGCCCCGACGATCCTGGTGAACAACGCCGGCATCATCCGCGACAACCTGCTCTTCAAGATGACCGAGGGCGACTGGGACTCCGTCATGGCCGTCCACCTCAAGGGCGCCTTCCTCATGACCAAGGCCTGCCAGGCGCACATGACGGCGGAGAAGTACGGCCGGATCGTGAACCTCTCCTCCTCCTCGGCCCAGGGCAACCGTGGGCAGGCGAACTACTCGGCGGCCAAGGCCGGGTTGCAGGGCTTCACCAAGACCCTGGCCATCGAGCTCGGCAAGTTCGGCGTGACGGCCAATGCGGTGGCACCCGGCTTCATCCAGACCGACATGACGGCCGCCACGGCCGAGCGGATCGGCATGGAGTTCGACAAGTTCATCGAGTACTCCGCGAGCCAGATCCCGGTCCAGCGCGTCGGCCAGCCCGAGGACATCGCGGCCACGATCTCGTTCCTGTGCTCGGAGGAGGCCGGCTTCGTCTCCGGCCAGGTCATCTACGTCGCCGGCGGCCCGCTCGACTGAAGGCAGGGGCGAATCGCTTCCGACCTGCGATCGGCTCACCCGAGCCGAGGCGGGTGGAACGGATTGAGCCATCCGACCTGGTCGAGGACGATGTCGTAGGTCATGCGCACCGCCCCGGTGTCGTCGGGGAAGAAGACGATGGCCGGCGTCGCCAGCGCAAGGACAACGGCTGCTCCGAGCATCCAGTCCGACGGGGGGCGGCTGCGACCGTGGCGCTCCCAGGTGGACACGAGCAGGGTGGCGAGCGCGGCACTGCTGACCGAGGCCGCCACCCGAGTGCCATCGAGGGTGAGCGCCGACGCCGCGACCGGGATGACGAGAACGCCCAGCAGGGCCAGGGCACGTCGTCGCCACGAGGACACGACGGTCAGGCACATCGCGACGAGGAGCCACAGGCCTCCCAGTGCCGCCCACAGGGCGAGCGGCCATCCGCCGAGGAAGTGGCGCAACGAGGCTTCGAGGTTGCCCGCATTCTGTGCCTCCCCCAACCTGGAGGTGGCGTCCGAGGCCGCCAGGGTGAGGTTGAGGGCCACTGCGGCGGCGGCACCGATGCCGGCCACCACCGCGGCGGATCGCACCCGACGGCGATCGCCCACAGCAGCCGCCACGAGGAGAGCCGCCAGCCCAGCCACAGCGGTCTGCTCCATGTTGCCGAGAAGCGCCAGGCCGGCCCCGAGGACGGTGATCAGGCGCCGCCGAGCCAGCACCGCGGCAACGGTGCCGGTGACCGTGAACACGTCATGGTGGCCCAGCATCACCAGGCTGCAGACCCAGGTCGGCGCCAGTGTGGCCAGGGTCAGACCGATCCGGCGCCACTCCCCCAGGGCCGCCGAGGCGTGCACCCCAAGGCTGACGGCCAGGGCCAGGAGCAGTCCACCGAGAGCCCAGAACGCGCCGTCGCTCGATCCTCCTGAGGCCTTCATGAGCAGGAGCACACCCGGAGAACTGCTGAAGGCGCCCACCGATTCGGGGAATGCCGCCAGCGCACGCCGGACCCCCACGAGGTAGTTGGGACCCACCCCGCCCAGGCCCCCCTTGAGGATCGAGAGGAGCAGAAGGCCGCCGAGGAAGAGGGCCAGAGGGAGCTCCTGGAGCCGCTGACCCAGACGCGCGAGTGCGTGACGCACCTTCTCGACCATGCGGCGACTCTAGGGGCGGCTCAGGAGACGGGCGGGCGAATGTCCACAGCGGGTCGAGCCCCAGGCCTGGCGGTCCGTCCCAACAGGGGCGGCCAGACCCGTTGGACCAGGGGGCGCAGGGCGAGCGAGGCCGCCGTCGCGAACGCAGCGCCGAGGATGACCACCGGGGTGGTGCCCCACCGCTCCCCCAGCATGAGCCGGATCGCCAGGATCTGGACGGCGACCACGAAGAACTTGTGCATGACCAGCACGGCCAGCGAGTCCCGCCCGGCCATCGCCAGGAACTCGAACGGGAGAACGACTGCGGCCGCCAGCGTGCCGACGACGCCCAGCAGGGCACCCACGACGAACACGGCGAAGGAGTCCCCGTAGGCCTTGACGACGTACTCCACCACCCCATTGCCGTGGCCGATCACCCACACGCCCCAGAAACACGCACCCGCGATCACCACGGCCACACCCTTGGCCACCACGCCCCGCACGTCCTCGATGCGCACGACGACACTACGTGAGAGCATGCCGAGCAGGAAGAAGGGCAGCAGGACCAGGGTTCGCTCGATGCTCATCGGAAGCGTCCAGTCCTGCGTGGCCACCCAAGGACTGAGTGCCGAGCTGGCGATCAACGCAACGGGCAGTGCCCCGCGCCCCAGCGGTCGAAGCAGGTGCAGGACGACTGCCGCGAGGACATAGGCCACGACGATGGCGGGCAGGAACCACAAGGGGGTGTTCCAGTCCATCCCGCCATTGCTCGGGTTGGCGAAGAGGATGCCGCGCACGAAGACCAGCGGGTCCCGGGCCGGTTGACGGCGTTGCAAGGTCTGGGCCGCAAGCTCACCGAGCAGCACGAACACCGCGGCCGAGATCACCGCCCACACGGCATACGGAATGGCGATCGTCCTGACCCGGCGGGCCAGGCGCGCCCACTGTACGGGTCCACCCACCCGGAAGAAGAGCCCTGAGAGGTAGAAGAACAGCGGGACGTGGAAGGCGTAGACGAAGGGGTGGAGGGGCACCACCTCCGACGACAGCCACACGTGGCCCAGAACGATCGCGAAGATGGCCAGACCACGCGCTCGGTCCAAGGAGTGCAAGCGCCTCACAGCTAGGAAGGCTAAGCCATTGCTGAACGGCCCGGCGGCGACGAGACCCGAGCGCGAACCGAAGCCGACTACCATGAGCAGTCCAGACGTGGCCGGACGCACGAGGAGTCAGATGGCCTTCAACACCCCTGCGGAAGGCGCGTGGGGCAACCTGGTCGAGACGCCGGTCGACACCAATCCTGACGCTTTCGGCGCCACCCGTTTGAGCGACTTCTTCCTCGGCGCCCTCGTGCTCGTTGCCATCGCGGTCCCCGGCGTCGAGGCCCTGCCGGTCGGTGGCTTGGCCATGCTGATCCTGCTCTTCCTCGCCTTCACCCGGCGGCCGACCCGCACCTTCCGCGCCATTCCCTGGGTGCCTCCGCTCATGGTCCTCACGCTGGCATGGCTGGTCGTGGTCACGTACTTCTCGCCGGAGGTCTCGCCGTTCCCCTGGACGACACGCGTGCTGCGCCTTGCCCTGGTGGGCGTGTTCACGCTGTTCATCGCCTCGGGACGCATCGATGCCGCGTCCGTCGTGCGCGGTGCGGTGATGGGCCTGCTCGTCAACGCGGCACTGTTCTTCGCCGGCATCGCTCCGCGCAACTACGGATCCTCACTGTCGGGGTACCTCCTCGACAAGAACGTGGCCGGCTTCGCCTACGCCTGTGTCGCGATCCTGGCGTTCGGGGTGAGCCGAGCAGACTGGCAACGTTGGGGCAGTCTGCTCGTGTTCTCGGGCCTGGTCTGGACCACGGGCTCGCGCACCGCCCTGGCGGGTCTCGCGCTGGGAATGATCTGGTACTTCCTCAGGCCGCGCACACCCGCCTATGCCCGCTGGGGCTTCCTCGGGACCCTCTACCTCTTGCTCAGCTACGTGGAGTCACGCTACTCACAGGTCGGCGTCTTCGCGGACCGGGTGGGCAGCGACCAGCTCCGGGCTCGCATCGACGAAGCAGCACGGATCAAGTGGGCTGAGTCTCCCTGGTACGGGCGCGGCATCGCACAGGCCTACCTCCCCATCGGGGACCAGACCTACCTCTTCCACAACTCCTACCTGGCGCGCCTCGTCGAGGGTGGTTGGCCCTACCTCATCGTGCTGCTGGTCCTGCACCTCATCCTGGGCGTCGCGGTCTTCCACAAGAACCCACCAGCGAGCAGCCTGTTCGCCTCGGCCGAGGCGGCCAACGTCACGGTCCTGGTCTGTGCCTCGAGACTGGGCGAGGTGTTCTCGACGACCACCGCAGCGCTGGTCCTGGGCATCAGCATCGCGAGCTATGTGGTCGCCGAGACGGTGACCGAGCCGGAGCCGGAGGGCGGCAAACGCTCCTGGCGCCTCCGGCCCGATCGCTCACGAGACCGCGCGCGCGCCCCGGCATGACCACCGCCCCCTCGTCGCGCTTCGTCGAGTTGGACGGATTGCGCGGCATCGCCGCGCTCGCCGTCGTCGTCGGACACCTGCTGGTCACCTACGACACCTACTTCCCGGGCACGGAGCCGGCGAGCCTCCAGTTCCGGTACGGAGCGTTCGGCGTCCAGCTCTTCTTCCTGATCAGCGGTTTCGTCATCCTGATGACCGCACGCCGTCAGAGCAGCGTCTCCGGATTTGCGGTGGCGCGCTTTGCCAGGCTCTACCCGACCTACTGGATCGCCCTCGCCGGCACGGTGATGATCACCCTGCTCTGGGCCGAGTCCCCGGAGAGGGTCACGCTCACCGGCGTGCTCGCCAACCTGACCATGGTCCAGCGGTGGTTCCTCATCGACGGCATCGATCCCGTCTCCTGGACCTTGGCCATCGAGATGCAGTTCTACATCCTCATCGGCCTCTTGTTGTGGGCGACGAGGTCTCGCCTCACGACCCGGGTCGTCCTCCTCGTGATGAGCACCTGGCTCGTGGTCTCACTGGCGGTCAGCGTCGTGGCGGCACCCCACTCACACGGGATCCCACCAGAAGCGGTGGCTCGGACCTGGAAGATCATCCTCAACGTGACCCTGGCGGAGTATGGCCCGCTGTTCGCCTCGGGCTGCCTGATGTTCCTGGCGCGCACCCGTGAGGTCTCCTGGCTGTGGCCCGTCGGCGGAACCGTGGTGGCGACGGCCTGTGCCACTCTCCTGCACAGCGCTCGCTACGGCGCCGTCGTCGGCGGTCTGTGCGCTCTGATGCTGATCGTGACCGTCCGCGCCTCCACCTCACCCCTCCGCGTCGCGCCTGTGCGGTGGCTCGGCCGAGTCAGCTTCAGCCTCTACATCTTCCACACGGCGCTCGGGTACTTCCTGGTGCACACCTTCACTCCTCGACTCGGCCGTGACGCCGCCGTCGTCGTGGCGCTGCTCAGCCTCTTCCTGTGCGCCGAGGCGCTCCACCGGGTCGGCGAGGTGACTGCGACGAGAGCGCTGAGGAACGCAATGCAGCGCCGTTGGCAAAGCACTCCGCCATCGGAGAACGTAGGGTTGGGCCGGTGAACGCCAGGTCAGGTCACGGCGGCTCCCCGTCCCACGCCGTCCAGGACTACTGGTGGTACGTCGCGCGCTCCCACCTCCTACAGGCCAGCCTCGGCACGTATGCCGTGGGGGCCACACGCGCGCTCGACATCGGCTCGGCCGACGGTCCCAGCGCCGGGTGGATCGTGGATGTCGCCGAGCATGTCGCCGCCCTCGACATCGACCCACGCGGCATCGGGGCCAATGGCGTGTGCGGGTCGGCGATGGCTCTACCCTTCGGCGACGGGTCCTTTGACGTGGTGTCGGCGTTCGACGTGATCGAGCACTGTGAGCCGGAGTCGGTGGCCCTGGCCGAGGTTGCCCGCGTGCTCCGCCCGGGGGGAACGTTCCTCATGGCCGTGCCCGCCTACCAGTGGGCGTGGAGCGACCACGACATCGCCAATGGCCACCATCGGCGCTACACCATTGATCGCGCCCGCGCCGGTGTGGAGAACGTTGGGCTGACCGTCCTCCGCTCGACCTATGCCTTTGCCAGCGTCTTTCCGCTGTTCGCGGCGGAGCGGCTGACCCGGCGGTTCCTGGGACGCCGCACCGAACCCCAGGACATCGCCGAGATTCCCACGGTGCCGCGCCCCCTGAATACCGCTCTCACCCGTCTGTCCCGCATGGACGCCGTCGTGATGCGTCGTCGGGACCTGCCCTTCGGGTCCTCGGTCTTCCTCGCGGCCCGCAAGCCCCTCTGAACGGCAGCGTCCGCGACCTCTGTGGCCGAGGCGGCAGAGGATCGCGGAGCGGCCCGGTCGATTCAGTCGCGGGTGAGCTTGCGATACGTGACGCGGTGCGGTCGGGCGGCCTCCTCGCCGAGGCGCTCGACCTTATTGGCCTCATAGGCCTCGAAGTTGCCCTCGAACCAGTACCACTTCGCCGGGTTCTCCTCATCACCCTCGTAGGCGAGGATGTGGGTCGCCACGCGGTCGAGGAACCACCGGTCGTGGCTGATGACCACGGCGCAGCCGGGGAAGTCGAGCAGGGCGTTCTCGAGCGAGCCGAGGGTCTCGACGTCGAGGTCGTTGGTGGGCTCGTCGAGGAGCAGCAGGTTCCCGCCCTCCTTCAGGGTCAGGGCCAGGTTGAGGCGGTTGCGCTCACCACCGGAGAGCACGCCCGCCTTCTTCTGCTGGTCCGGACCCTTGAACCCGAACTGCGAGACATAGGCACGGCTCGGGATCTCGACCTGACCGACGTTGATGTAGTCGTGACCGCCGGAGACGACCTCCCAGAGGCCCAGGTTCGGGTCGATGCCGCCGCGGCTCTGGTCGACATAGGAGATCTTGACGGTCTCGCCGACGTCCACCGTGCCCGCATCCGCCTTCTCCAGGCCGACGATGGTCTTGAACAGGGTCGTCTTGCCGACACCGTTGGGGCCGATGACGCCGACGATGCCGTTGCGCGGCAGCGTGAAGGACAGGTTGTCGATGAGGACGCGGTCGCCGAAGCCCTTCTTGAGGTTCTTCACCTCGATGACCTTGCTGCCCAGACGTGGACCCGGCGGGATCTGGATCTCCTCAAAGTCCAGCTTCCGGGTGCGGTCGGCCTCGGCGGCCATCTCCTCGTAGCGGGCCAGGCGCGCCTTGGACTTGGTCTGGCGGGCCTTGGCGTTGGAGCGCACCCACTGCAGCTCCTCGGCCAAGCGCTTGGCGAGCTTGGCGTCCTTCTTGCCCTGCACCTCCAGGCGCGCTGCCTTCTTCTCCAGGTAGGTCGAGTAGTTCCCCTCGTAGGGATAGGCGCGGCCGCGGTCGAGCTCAAGGATCCAGCCCGCGACGTTGTCCATGAAGTAGCGGTCGTGGGTGACCGCAACGACGGCGCCGGGGTACTTGGCCAGGTGCTGCTCGAGCCAGAGCACCGACTCGGCGTCGAGGTGGTTGGTGGGCTCGTCGAGGAGCAGCAGGTCGGGCTTCTGCAGGAGCAGCTTGCAGAGGGCGACCCGGCGGCGCTCACCACCGGAGAGCGTGGTGACATCGGCGTCCGGCGGGGGGCAGCGCAGCGCGTCCATGGCCTGCTCGAGCTGGGAGTCCAGGTCCCAGGCGTCGGCGTGGTCGATCTCCTCCTGGAGCTTGCCCATCTCGGTCATGAGGGCGTCGAAGTCGGCGTCCGGCTCCCCCATCTCGACACTGATCGCATTGAACCGGTCGAGCTTGGCCTTGATCTCGCCGGCCCCCTCCTCGACGTTGCCGAGGACGGTCTTCTCCTCGTTGAGCTCCGGCTCCTGCATCAGGATGCCGACGCTGTAGCCCGGGGTGAGTCGCGCCTCACCGTTGGAGGGCTGGTCGAGCCCGGCCATGATCTTGAGCACCGAGGACTTGCCGGCGCCGTTGGGGCCGACGACCCCGATCTTGGCTCCGGGCAGGAAGGACAAGGTGACGTCGTCGAGGATGACCTTGTCGCCGTGGGCCTTGCGGGCACGCGACATGACGTAGATGAACTCGGGCATGCGGCAAGGCTATCGACTCCCCTGCCGCAAACCCGAATCCCCGAGACCTCGTATGCCGTTCACGCCGCCGGGCGGCTGCCCTCCCGGACCTCGCCGGTCACCGAGTCCACGAGCGACCCGTCCTCGCCCACGTAGTCGTAGGCCGGGTGCTCACCGGCGGCCTCGTCCTGGGCCAGCTCTGCGAGGGCGGACGTGGCGGCCTGCACGCGAGGGTCCGGAGCGAGCGCCTCGCCGCCCGCTCCCCGGCTGACCTTGCGGAACATGGTGACGCCCCACGTGAGGTCGTGGCCGATCGCCTGGGCCAGGATCTGGGCCGTCGAGCCCTTCGAGCCATCCGGGCGGGTGAACTCCTCGATCTCGAGGTTCCCACTCACCACCACCGGGTCGCCCTTGCTCAGGGCCATCGACGAGTTGGCGCCCAGCGAGCGAAAGGCGACGACGCTGTAGTAGCTCGTGGCGCCGTCCTCGTAGCCGCCGGGCGCCTCGGGATTGCGCTTGCGGGCGTTGGTGGCGATCCGGAAGGTCGCCATGGGCGTGCCGTCCTTCATGGAGCGGCGAACGACCGGGTCGGCCGTCAGGCGGCCGTGGACGGTGATGGCTGTCTCGTTCATGGGTTCGATCCCTTCCGGGCCCCGGGTGGGCCCGTCAGGTGGGAGCCTTCCGGCGACCACGCCCGCGGACACCCCGTGCCAGCCGACCTGTGGACGACACACCACCGGCGCAGGGCCATGTGGACAACCACCGAGGTCAGAGGGCCCGAGCGCGCTCCAGGGCCTGCCGCGTGGTGCGGTGACGCTCCAGCACCTCGGCCACCGGCGCGAGGATGTACTCGTCGGCCACGTCCGCCACCGCGGAGCGCAATCGGCGCTCCACCGACGTCGAGCGGCGCCGTGCCCCGACGCCGGCCATGATCCGCCCGAGCGCCGCGATGAGCAGCCCGAGGAGCACTCCACCCACGGCGAGGGCGAACGGCAGCGGCACCAGGCCCCCGATGAGCGGGGGGTCCGGCATGGGGAAGGCGAGCGCGCCCATCCCCCAAAGCGCGAGGTACCACACCAGCCCGGCCACGGCGGCGATCGCGAGGAGCACCTGCAGCACCCCGAGCACCCGCCACCACGCCGGGTCCCGACCGCGCAGGGGGGTCGCGACGACCGCCCGATCGAGCGCATCGGTGAGGTCCGAACCCGGAGGTGCCACCGCCGCGTCGACGGCGTCGGCCCACGGCACAGGGAGGCCGGCACCGGCCCGACCGGCGATATTGCGGGTGGCGAGCGCCACCGCGGCCCGGGCGGCGGGCGAGGGCGGCGGGATGGAGGAACGTCCCAGCACCGAGCGCACGTCCCGGTCAGTGACCTCGACGGTCTTGTCGTCGAGCCGGAGACGGCGCAGCGGTCGCGGCCGGAAGGCCTGGACCCAGCGGGTGAACGGCCACCCGGTGTGGGCCACCGCCTCCATGCGATAGTCCCGGCCGACGGCGTCGACCACCGTGGAGACGCCGGCCGAGCGGGACAGTGCATCGACCAGCTCGGACTGCTCGTGTGCCTTCAGGTCCGGCTCGGTGTCGGCCACGGCACTCGAGAGTCGCTGGGCCGCGGAGCGGACATCGGCCGCCAAGCGGTCTCGCGCGGCATTCTGGCCGGTGACGGTGTTGGCCAGCCGCTGGACGAGCGCGTCGATGCCCTCGCCCGACGTCGCGGACACCGGGAGCACCGTGGCCCCCTCGATCCCATCACGCGCCAGCAGGCGCCCGAGGTCGAGGACGCACTGCTCCCGCTCGCTCGGGCTCAACCGGTCGACCTGGTTGAGCACCACGAGCATCACGGCCCCGTGCCCGGACAGGGCCGCGACGTAGTCGTCGTGCAGGCGTGCATCGGCATACTTCTGCGGGTCGGTGACCCACACGAACAGGTCGACCAGTGCGAGGACGCGCTCGGCCTCCTCCCGGTTGGCACCCTCACGGGAGTCGAAGTCCGGCAGGTCGAGCAGGACCAGCCCGTCCAGGGAGCCGACCGGGCCGCCCGTCGCTTGACGATCCCCGGTGGCGACGTGGTGCCGCGAGGAGACGTCGAGCCAGTCGAGCAGCTCGCCGGCGGGCTCCTCCCCCCAGACCGCGGCGGTGGGCGTGCTGGTCGTGGGTCGGCGGGCCCCGACGGTGGCCACCTGAGTGCCGACGAGGCGGTTGAACAGGCTCGACTTGCCGCTGCCAGTGGCGCCGGCCAGGGCCACGACGGTGTGGCCGCCGACGAGGGAGGTGCGCTCGTGGACCTTGGTCACGACGGCGGCGGCCGAGGACGACGGTCCGGCCGGCAGCTGGGCATCCCCCGCGCGCACCGCCTCGCGCAGCGCCGCCGACGCCTCCCGCAGCGCCTCGGCCGAGACGGCGGGCACGACGGCCCGACCGGGTCGGATCGGGCTCATCCGCGCGCCCCGGCGAGCGCGCGGGCGGCCGCGTCGAGGCGGGCCGCCTGGCCGTCGACATTGCCCAGCCCCTCGATGGCGGCGAGGAAGCGCCCGCGCTCCACGGCATACAGGGAATCGACCCGCTCGAGAAGGGAGCGGCGCGCCCGGGTGGCCATTTCGCGGACGGCCTGGTCCCCGAAGATCGCCTCGAGGACCCGCTGCGCGAGCACGGAGGTGCCACCGGCGATGCCGACCTCGGCCCCCGAGAGGCCTCCGGTGTGGGCGAAGGTCACGAGCATGAGGAAGAGCCCGATCCCGTTCACTCCGTATGCCGCGACGCGGGCGTTGGTGCGTCGGTTGCCGCCCTCGGTGCGGACCATGTCGAAGATCTCGCCCTGCCAGTCACGCACGAGGCGGTCGACCGACTCGCGGAAGCCCGACGACCCCTGGGCCAGGTCCGGGTGGGCGGCGAGCACGGTCTGGCCGCCGTCCGCGCGGCGGAGGTCGCGGATGGTCTCGGTGATGGCGGACTCACCATGAGCGGTCACGAGTGCCGCCACGCCGCTCTGGAGGGCCTCGCCGAGGGTGGCCGAGGGCGGGGCGCCCTTGACCGCCGCCGTGAGGCGGTCCCGCCAGCGTCCGATCGTGGACTCGACCTGGCGGAAGAACTCGCCCGTGCCGACGAACTCCTGCCAGCGCGCGAGCACCTCGCCCCGGAGCAGTGTGCCGTCGGTCATGCCGGCCTTGACCTCGGCGTGGGCGCGAGCGAACTGCTCGTTGACGGCCGCCAAGAGGTCACGGCGGGCGATGCTCTGGGCCTGCGCGGCCTCGGCGAGGTCGGCGGTGCGGCCCTCGAGGGACCCGATGGCGCCCTTGAGGGTCTGGCTGACGACGACCGTGCGGGCCCGGGAGTCGCTGGCGAGGGCGTGCAGCCAGCCCTTGAGCCGGGCCATGGCCTCCTCGGGCAGAAGTCCGGCCTGGGTGAGCTGGACCTCCGGGATGGCGAAGACCGGCGCCGTGGCCAGACCCTGCTCACGCAGCATCGCCACCAGGTGCGGCCGGATCTCGTCGGTGGCCTCCGGGGGGACCCGGTCGAGGATGATCGCCACGGCGGTGCCACGGTCGGCGGCGGTGCGCAGCAGGTCCCAGGGCACCGCGTCGGCGTAGCGCGCGGCCGTGGTGACGAAGAGCCACAGGTCGGCGGCGGAGAGGAGCTGGCCGGCGAGCTCGCGGTTGGCTTGCACGACGGAGTCGATGTCGGGCGCGTCGAGCAGGGCCATGCCGGCCGGCAGGGCGGTCGAACGCGCCAGGCGCACCGTCCCCGGCTGCGCCTCGTCGCTCTCGGCTCCCGTCACGCGAGCCAGGCCGGGCAGGATCCGGGCGTCCGCGAACCAGTGCTCGTCGTCCGGGTGGTGGACGAGCACCGGTCGGGTCGTGGTGGGGCGGATGACACCCGAGCGAGAGACCTGCGCGCCCACCAATGAGTTCACCAGGGTCGACTTGCCGGCGCCGGTGGAGCCGCCGACGACGGCGAGCAGGGGCGCGTCGAGGGAGCGCAGCCGGGGCAGGACGTAGTCGTCGAGCTGCTGGAGCAGGTCGCGGCGAGCGGCCAGCGCCTCGTCCCGGCCGGGGACCTCGAAGGGCAATGCGCTCTCGTCGACGGCCGCACGCAGGTCGGAGACCGCCTCCACGAGGAGGTGCTCGTCAGTGCCCAAGGCTGCCACCCGGCCAGCCTAGTGTCCGCCCGGTGAAATCTCCCTGAGGCGGTGTCGGGCCCCGTGGCCTCACTCGTCGGCGTACATGGAATGCGCCGGCGCGTCGGGGAGCACCCGGTCCGGGTCCCATAGGGTCCACGCCCATGGGTCCACTGTCACGGTGGGCCCGCCGAATCGGAAGTTGATCCGGTCGTCGCTCTCTCCGGAGGTGATCCTGGTCCACACCTCGCGCAGGTCTGCGTCGGACAGGGCCGCGCCGGCCCGCCAGTGTCGCGCCATCCCGGACCGAGGGTCGGTGCGCATCACGGCGTCGGTTCCTTGGCGCAGCTTGCGCGTCAGCTGCCCGAGTGAGCGGTATGCCGCGTGGGCCACCTTGAGCCCGTCGGCCATGGCACCCACGCGTGACGCTCCGTGATTGCCGACGCTCAGCGTGGCCAGCGGGTGGGACCTGATCGCCACCTTGCCGGGCACGACGGGCGAGGCATCCATTCGCATCGGACCGGGCCATGGCCCGACCGGGAGCATGTTGTGGAAGGCAGCTCGGACGATGCCGACGTCCGGGCGCTCACGCGCCAGCGTGCGCAGGTGGTCGGCGAGCGATCCACCCGGCGCGAACCAGAACTCGTCCGCGTCGAAGGGGACGATCCAGTCCGCCCCGGCACGCGTCGCTGCGGCGGCCAACCGGGTCATCTTCTCCGCCTGGTGGTAGGCCGGCTCGTCGTCGACGGCGAGGTGCAGCTGGGAGTTCCGCGAGGCGAGCTCGGCCAGGAGCTCGCGCGTGCCGTCCGTCGAGAGGTTGTCGGAGACCAGGACGTGGTCGACCCCCTGGGCGAACAGGTGAGCGATGGTGGCGCCGAGGACGTCCAGTTCGTCCCGGACCATCGTCACGGCCCAGATCTCTCCTGGAGTTCGGCGGCGGCGCGGCAGGACCGGGAGGTGGAGTCCTCGGCGGACCAGGCGACGCTTGCGCAGCACGTCGAGCCGGCCCTGCTCCTTGACGAACCATGCCGTCTGCGCCACTTCCTCCCGGAGCTTCATGCCGGAACCTCGAGGATGCTGTCCAGCAGTGCCTCGGCCTCAGCCGCAAAGGCGGCGGGCGAGAAGTCGAGGTAGCGCCGTCGAGCCGCTTGGGCGATCTGGCCTCTGAGTTGCGGATTCCGCACTACGGCGCGGCTTCGCTCGATGAGTTGGTCAGGCGTGCTCCAGTGGTAGCCGTCCCGGCCGCTCTGGACAATCTCAGCTGGTCCGCCGCTGCCGTGCACGATCGGGACTGCGCCGGCACCCATGGCCTCGACAACCGCAATACCAAAGTGCTCCTGAGACACCGGATGGATCTCGGCGTCGGTTCCAAATCCAGTTGCATGCCAATACAGGGACGCCTGCGCGACAGCGAGCCGAAGCTCACGATGGGAGACATCCGTGCGAATGCGGACCGGCGCCCCACCCGCCAGATCTTGAAGGTGTTCCACCCAGGCTTGGTGCTGGGGCACTGGCGCAACTGTTCCAATCAGCTCAAGTTCCCAGCCTTGACTGTGGAGGTCGTCCATGTGACGGAAGGCCTCGATCATGACGTCGTGACGCTTGTGGTGATGGGGTTCGCTGGACCATGGGAAGAAGCGTCCCACTGAGAGGATCCTCCTTTCCTTCTCCACTTCATGGTCGAGGAAGTCGTCGCAGGGTGGATGCAGGTATCCGTCGACGGGTCTCCCCCACAGCCGATTGACCCAGCGACCTGTGAAGGCGGAGTTGGCGAAGATCCGCGGGTAGGACCTGACAGCTTCTGAGCCTGAAGGCAACCCCATGTGTCGCGCCAGTCGTTCAGATGCCTGTCGCAACCCAACCTTCCTTGTCAGGGCTGGCGGGAACATGCACACATACCCTGCTCGTGAAACCGGGGAGGGCATCAGGGATTCGTAGGCAAAGTTGATGAACACGTCTGGCCGTTGGGCCTTGAGGAATAGGTAGTCGCGCCGATCCCGGGCTGCCCAATACCTCTCTTTGGCCATGCCCAGTCGCAGTGTCGCTCTCATGGGGATGTCAGGGCCGGGGAGCTGCACGACCCGGCAGCCGGCAAGGTCCAAGTGGAAATATCGGCCCCAGTGCTCCAGGTCGACAGACGATCGTGAATAGAACGTAACTTCAGCCCTCCGGCTCAGGGCTGCACCGAGAGCGAGCGCATGTTTCTCCCCGCCTCCTCCGAGGCTCAGGGATGGTGTGTAGATCCCTACGCGGTGGCTCATGGTTCATACCGGCTTTGGATCGTTCGACTGTGGGGACTCCGCGGAGAGGGACCCCAGCTGAACCAGGCGGGCGAATGATGAGCTCTCGTGGAGCAAGTCAGCAAAGGCTCCTCGGGCCGCCACCCTGCCCTCTTCAAGGAAGAAGATCTCGTCGCTGTCCCGCACCGTCGAGAGGCGGTGGGCGATCACGATCAGGGTGACCTGGCCCTTGAGGGCGTGGACCGTCTCGGTGATGCGTCGCTCCGTCTCGTTGTCCAGTGCCGAGGTCGCCTCGTCGAGGATCAGGACCTGCGGGTCGCGGTAGAGAGCGCGCGCGATGCCGACACGCTGCCGCTGGCCACCGGACAGCCGCGTCCCCCGGTCGCCGATCTCGGTGTCCAGGCCACGGGGCAGGTCATTGACCAGGTCGGTGAGCTGCGCGCGGGCGACAGCGAGGTCCAGGCGCTCCGGATCGATGCCGTCCGGGTCGGCGTCGAAGGCGATGTTCTGGGCCAGCGAGGCATTCATGTGAAAGACGTCCTGAGGGACGAAGGCCAAGCCGTTCTGCCACAGGTCCAGGTCGTTGGCGATGTCGTTGCCGTCGACGAGCACCTGGCCGGCGGTCGGCTCCTGCAGGCCGAGCAGGATGTTCGCCAGGGTGGTCTTGCCCGCACCACTGCCTCCGACGAGGGCGACACTCGATCCGGGCGTGACCGTGAGGTCCACGCCCCTGAGCACGTCCCGTTCCCCGCCGGGGTACCTGAACCACAGGTCCCGCACCTCGAGCGAGGCCTCGAAGGCAACGCGACCCGCACGCGGCGGACGACGCCGGTCCAGGCCCTCGGCCTCCGAGGCGAGTTCGTCGAGAAGGGCCTTGCGGGCGGGTTCCCCGGCGCGGACCATGGCCACGCTGGAGGTCAAGCGGGTGAGGGAGGGAAGCACCCGGAAGGCGCCGGCCGCGAACAGGGCAAGTGTGGGGAACACTGCGCTGACCGACCCCGAGGCCTGGGCCACCACGATCACGAGGGCGAGGGCGAGGACGAGGAAGATCTCGAAGACGTACTTGGGCAGTTCGCCGAACATCGACTGCGCGCGGTTGGCTTCCGCATTGCGCGTGGCAGCCCGGTGAAAACGCTCGAGAAAGAACGGTTGTGAGTGCCTGATCTTGGTCTCGGCGATGCCTCCGAGCCCGTTGATCAGCGCTTCATAGGCCGCCAGGCCCCCGGCGAACTGGGCCTGGCCCGCACGCTCGGCTCGAGGACGGATGGCCCGGCTGAGGACGACGCCGACGACGCCGAAATAGACGGCGAGCAGGAGGGTCTCCATCGGGCGGACCACGAGGAGCGCGCCGAGGATGGCCACGAGCGTGACCAGCTCGGAGATGATGCTGAGGTAGCCGGCCACGGTGCGCCCATAGAACTGGGTGACCGCGTCACCGACGGATCGGAGCAGGTCGCCCACGCTGCGCCGCTGGTGCAGCTCGAAGGGGGCGTGCAGGAAGTACTCGAAGATGTGGGTGCTCGTCGCCACGTGCTGCCGGTTGACGAAGGAGAACATCCACCAGCGGTAGACGATGGTGAACACGTCCTTGAGCAGGAATCCGCCCAGGACCAGTCCGGCGAGCCAGTAGACGAGGGCGTTGTCCGACGGGTTGCCCAGCCACGAGCGCACCGTGGTCAAGGTCGGGGTCTGCGCCTGCCCGGAGATCAGCTCCATGAGGGGCACGAGGAGCAGGACGGAGGCCATCTCGATCCCCGAGACGATGATCGACCCGATGAGCGCGATGACGAGTGAGCGCCGGGCGGCCGGGGGGAAGATCACCCGGTACAGCCCGGCGCGTCGGATGCGCTCATCGCGGCTTCCTGCCACGGAGGGCGCGGGGTTCATGGGCAACTCCTGATCGGGCGACCGGCACGGCGCCCCCGGTAGGACTCGAACCTACGACCTAGAGATTAGAAGGCTCTTGCTCTATCCAGCTGAGCTACGGGGGCAGGCGGCCCACCAGTCTAGGCGCGTGTCCCTGTGGCCACGCCAAGGCAGCGGCGCAGGGCGAGCTCGGCCAGCGCCTGAGCCATGTCGGGCACGATCGCGTCGTCGAAGAGGGCGCGCGGCGAATGGTTGTCGTCGACGGCCTCGGGGTCCATCCCGACCGGGGTCGCCGAAACGTACAGATACGCCCCGGGCACCTCCCGGAGAACGACGGACATGTCTTCCGAACCGGCCTCGGGGAAGGCCATGTCCGCCCACCGCTCGGCACCGAACAGGTCGACGAGGACACCCTTGGCGAAGTCGAACTCACCGGGGTCGTTGATCGTCACTGGATACCCGACCGCGGTCTCGACGGTCGCCACCAGGCCGTGCGCCCCAGCCACGCCTTCTGCCACCCGGCGCAGGTCGGCGAGCACCGCCTCGCGCGCCGCGTCGGAGAAGGTCCGCACGGTCGCTTCGATCACCGCGGTGTCTGCGATGACATTCGCCCTGGTCCCCGCCGTGATCTGGCCGACCGTGACGACGACGGGGTCGAAGACATCGAACCGCCGCGTCACCATCGTCTGCAGGGCCAGCACGATCTCGCAGGCGACGGGCACGGGATCGAGCGTGCGGTGCGGCGCCGATCCGTGGCCTCCGCGTCCTCGGACGGTGACGAGCACCTCGTCGGCGGCGGCCATCGTGGCCCCGGGCCGGCCGTACCACACACCGTGGGGCTCCTCGGCAGCGATGACGTGCAGGGCGTATGCCGCGTCGACCGGTCTCCCGGCCGCCTCCAGGAGTCCTTCCTCGACCATGAGAGCGGCACCCCCGGGCCCTTCCTCCCCGGGTTGGAACATGAAGATGACGTCGCCGGCCAACTCGTCCCGGAGGGCGTGGAGGACGCGCGCCGCGCCCACGAGTGCGGCCACGTGGAGATCGTGGCCGCAGGCGTGCATGACGCCCTCGACGGTCGATCGCCACGCTTCCTCCGTCTCCTCGGTGACCGGAAGGGCGTCGGTGTCGGCGCGAAGCAGCACCACCGGGCGGTGCGGGCCGGCCGACGGGGCTCGGCCCCTCAACACCGCCACCACCGAACTGAGCGCAGTGCCGGTGGTGATGTCCAGGTCGAGCCCCTCGAGCTCACCGAGGATGCGGGCTTGGGTTCGAGGGTTGTGGAGGCCGACCTCGGGTTCCGCGTGCAGGCTGCGCCGGAGCTGACGCAGCTGCGGGCCCAGGCGCTGGGCGAGCTGGCGCGTGGCGCTCATCCCAGGGAGGTCCCGACGAAGCGCCGACGATGCGAGACCAGCGTCTCCAGGAGTCGCCTCTCGTCGAGGGAGTTCTCCGGATCGGGCGAGCTCACGACCATCCGGCGCCGGAGCAGGGCGAGGTCGCTCGCGGTGTCCTGGAAGGCGCGCATCGACCCAAGTCCGGCGCGCCCGCCGTTCGCGCGGGCCCAGGCGCGGGCCTCGCGGCGCCGAGGCATCGACGAGAGCATGGCCACCTCGGCCGGAGAGAGCCACCCGGCGTCGGCATACGGCCTGAGGAAGGTGCCGATGAGTCGGCCCTCGCGGCGACGCGCCCACACCACGAGGACGACCCACGCGGCGAAGATCGGCATCTCGACGACGAGGTAGACCGCCAGCATGCCCTCCCCACTGGTCGTCGCCGCAAGGTTCCAGAGGGCGTGGCTCAGCACGGCAAGCAGGTAGCCGACCACCGGGGCGAGCACCTTCGTGCCACGGGACCGGGCGTGGGCGGCCACCCCAACCCCGATGCCGGTCAGAACCGTGAACATCGGGTGGGCGAAGGGGGACATCAGGCCGCGTGCGATGAACGTGGCCGTGAACAGGTCGCGCCCTCCGGTGGTCCAGGCCTCGGCGAGGTACTGGATGTTCTCGGTGAAGGCGAACCCTGCGGCCGCCACCCCGGCATACACCATGCCGTCGATCGGGCCGTCGAACTCCCGGCGGGCGAACCACCAGGTGAGCAGCACGAAGACACCCTTGGCGGCCTCCTCCACCACGGGAGCCACCAGGACCGCGGTCAGCAGGGTCGCATCACTGCGGGAGAGACTGGCCTGGAGCACCGCGACCGCCGAGGTGTTCACCGTCGCGGCGACGATTGCGGCGACCACGGCGCCCCAGAGGAACGCGGTGATGAGGTAGCGCACCGGCTCGGACTCGAAGCGGTCCAGCCACAGGAAGGTGGGGATGACGATCGTCAGCGGGATGAGGGCGACCAGGAGCGCGAGCAGCGCCGCTTGGACCCCGAAGGCGGCGCGGAAGTAGGCCGTCATCACCAAGGCCGCCAGGAGCAGCCCGAGGACCGCGACACCGCCGAGCACCCACGTGCGCAGGAGGGTGCGCGAGCTGCGGCGCCGATGGGACCCCGGGGTGGACGTCGTCATGGTGAGACAACCTAGCGGGAGCTGACCCCTAGAGTTGCGGCATGTCCTCGTCGCCTCCCGATCGCGCCCAGACCGACCGCATCGTCTGGATCGACTGCGAGATGACCGGACTCTCCCTCGCCACCGACGCCCTCGTCGAGGTGGCTGCCCTGGTCACCGACTTCGACCTGAACCAGCTCGGCGACGGGGTCGACGTCGTCATCCGGCCCAGTGATGCCGCCCTGGCGCAGATGGGGGATTTCGTGCGCGACATGCACACGACGTCCGGGTTGATGGACGAGCTTGCCTCCGGCGTGACCCTCGCCGAAGCCGAGGCACAGGTGCTGGCCTACGTGCGCCGGTGGGTGCCCGAACCCGGCAAGGCACCGCTCGGCGGCAACACCGTCGCGACGGATCGCGGCTTCCTGGCCCGGGACATGCCCGACCTGGAGGGCCACCTGCACTATCGGATCATCGACGTCAGCTCCATCAAGGAACTCTCCCGCCGCTGGTTCCCCCGCGCTTTCTTCGCGGCACCGGTGAAGTCCGGCGGTCATCGCGCGCTCGCCGACATCCGTGAGTCGATCGCCGAGCTTCGCTACTACCGCGAGGCGGTCTTCACCGAGCCCCCCGGGCGCAGTTCCGACGAGCTCCGCACGATCGCCGCCCGGCACGTGGTCGGGGGCACCCCGGGGTAGCAGGTACGATGGTCGCCGCTGCCCGGGCGTGGGATCCCTGAGATCGTGTATGCCGTGCAGTCACCTTGGTGGGTGTAGCTCAGCTGGTAGAGCACCTGGTTGTGGTCCAGGATGTCGCGGGTTCGAGCCCCGTCACTCACCCCAGCCGAGCGGGCTCCGGGAAAGGACCCGGAGCCCGCTCATAGGTACTCTTCACGACTGAGCAAGTAGGCATCGTCGTACCTAATGTGGGCGTGGTACTTCAGGCAAAGCGGGTGATGAATGTCATTGAGCAACTCATTCCAGGCAAAGGGGTAGCCAGGTCCTTCACCCCGGATGCCACCGGGGGATCGGCGAACGGCCTCAAGTCCCTGATCGAGCCGGGCCTCGACCTCATGAAGCCACTCGGCAGTGAACGGGCTGTGCGGACGCGCCGCGAAGGCGGTGTTCGCAGCAACCAAGTGGTAGTGCCGCCTGAGGTCCCTCCCCAAGCTGCCGCCCAACTGGGCAACCCACGCGACGCTGTGCAGCCGATCACTCGCGAACCACGCCTCATCGTCTCGAGCAATGCGTTCGAAAGCCGTCACCCACGGCATCGTCGGGGCCTTGAGGTCGACATAGCCCCCGCCGTAATGATGCGCGAAGTAGGCCCGCAAGTAATCTGAGCGGTGGACCAGGCTCAGATACTCATAGGCAGGGTGAAGCGGATGGGCTTCAAGAACCCATTCGTCCAAGTCGTACGCTGTGACGAGCACGTGGCGAAGACCCAGCACCTCTCTCAGACGCGCGAGGGACCGCTCCCGGTTTGGCGTCAATGCGTTGTCTCCAGTCCAGAACGAGAACACCTTCTTGGACAGGTCTCCCGCCGTTGGCTCCGACGAGACGAGACCCGGGAACACTCCTTGGTATCGGTCACTCCGATACTCGAAAGGGCCCCTGAGGCGCCGCAGGAGCGGATGCACTTTGTCGATCGTAGAAATCCTCATCGACTCCATCTGGTCGCCAAGACGTCTACGCCTGATCAACGCTGCGTGCTTGATCTCTTTGGCGATGTTTAGAGGTTGCACGAGGCCCTCATGCGATCTTGGGAAATAGAACGGGGGCGGCTTAATTCGCGCCGCACGTCGCATCGCCCAGCTGCCACGTCTGTCTGAACCCAATGGTTACCAGAATGTTCACGAGTGCCGGCGACAGTCAATTGACTCACCACTGGAGCGGGGCGCAAGTGCTGCCAAAATAAGCAATGGGGAAAAAACAAAAGCATAACGCCCACGACCTTGGAAGATGAGCGTGAAGAGTATGGCGCCCATCAGGGTGCCAGACACGAAGATTAAGAGGTGATCAGGCTTCCGCCTTAGAAGCTTCCATCCTGCGGTTGTTAGTAACGCCAACCAAACACCTTGGTTGACCACGACGCGAAGCGGGGCCCATGAGCCGCTCGGCGAACCCAGAATGCGCGGAAAGGAGCCCAACGAACTCTCACGGATCGTGGGGCTCTTCATGTCCTCGCCTTCTAGCCACGCGAAGAACATTCCGTCGCCCCACGTTTGCGTAAACTTCTTCAATTCGAAAAGTGCGATGTCACCAAACGTTGAGCTCGCCAAATGGTTCTTGATGTCGCGAAGCGCGCGCCTGTTCTGCACTGGCCCCGGATAGCCGTATGACCGCTTAGAGACCTCAGCGTCAAAGCACCCGAAACACGGAAGGGCATACTGCTGCTCCTGCGTCTTGAGTCCGGCAGCAACGTACGTGAGGGCCTGCGCCTCGACGCCCTTGTCGATCCCGTGGGGCAGCGTCCGGGTCGCCAGGAAGGTGATACTCGTGCTTACCCCGAGGGCCATCAAGCAGACTCCTAGGGCTACGGCCAGCCTGCGAACCAGTGTTCCGAGCGAATCGGCGAAGAGGATCGTCAGTGAACTACCTGCCAGAAGTACGACTGGCGTCGTCTTAATGGCCCACCCGGCCCCAATCAGCACAGCTGCTCCGCCTAGCCAGATGACTCGTCGCTGGAAACTTGGGGTCCGGAGCGAGTGAAGAAGAATGAAGACAACCCACGGCGGGACCCAAACCGTGAGCATGTCGGTGTAGAGCAAACCCATGTGGGGTGCGAGGCCGACCACAACCACCACGGCGAGCATTGCGATGAGAACCGTTAGTTGCGAAGCTCCTGAAGTGCGCAGCGTAAGCATTACGCCGAGCACCGTTAAGACACTCGATAGAACACCCATTGCCAGGATGACCGTGGCAGGAGCCACACCTGTTAATTCAGTGATGCGTACTACTCCACGAGTGAAAGAGAAGAGGACGCGCATCGCGGGGTACACGGATAGATATAGCGTGTCATCAGACTCAAGGCTGGAGCTGTACTTCGCAGCTAGTAGCCAAACAACTTGCGGGTCCCACGTGGACCAGTACTGCACTCCCCTCTGCCACCACACAGCGCCTATTAGCGACGTTGCGCCCACGACGGCTATGCCTAAATGCCCTGGCTGCCTCAGTACACGTGACAACACGATCTTTGAGGCGATGATCGATGCCGCGACGAGACCAATTGCCACCCGTGTTGATGCGTCCGGTGTCACGACCGTAAGGAGCAACGCAGCCGTAGCCGCACCAAGCAGGAGGAGAGCAGCGGCGCGCTGGATGATCGCCGGCCTCGTGGCGGCCTCGACGCCGCCGGCGGCGTAGCTCGTCACCAAATCCGTCCTCGTGTGGTGGTCAGTGTCCTGAACCGGAGCATAGAAGAGTCAAGGGCACATGAGCAGCGCATCCCTCATGTTGCCTGACACCTGCACTCGGGTCCACGGGCTCGGTCGGTCGTCCGTGGAGTACCCACCTGGCGAAGCACACGACTGAAGCGGACGGTCGCCCGAGCGAGCCCTCATCACCATCGTGACCGAACTCTCAGGTAGGGTCCGCACGTGTCCGGCGCTCCCGTCCGCCCTGGTGGCGACCTGCCTCGGCTGACCAGCCTGCGCGCCTTCGCCGCCCTGGTCGTGTTCATGTACCACCTCAACCGTGACACCAGCATGGGCGTCGGAGGCATCACCTTCCTTCACGGATACGTGGGCGTCGCCTTCTTCTTCGTCCTCTCAGGGTTCGTGCTGACCTGGTCAACCAGCCACTCGACCGCTCCCTCGACCTTCTGGTGGCGGCGCTTCGCACGGGTCTATCCGAGCCACTTCGTCATGCTGCTCGTCGCGCTGGCTGTTCCGGTGCTCGCCCATCCGGTGACCAAGCCAGCCGTGCTCGCGAACGTGATGCTCGTCCAGTCCTGGTTTCCGCAGTGGGACATCGCCTTCGGCTTGAATGCGGTCAGCTGGTCGCTGAGCTGCGAGGCGTTCTTCTACCTCTTGACACCGTTCATCCTGCGCTGGACGGGTCATCGCCGCACCCGCATCGTGGCCACGGTCCTGCTCCTCTGGTCCTCGACCATGGCCGTGACGGCCATGGTCATGGTCGCCCACGGCCTGGACATCTACGCGTTCACCAACCCCCTGGTTCGTTCCGGGGAATTCGCGATCGGCATCGTCCTCGCCACACTCGCCACCCGCGGCCAGTTGCCCCGCCTCCCGATCTGGGTGCCGACACTGGCCGTCGGGGTGGTGTGGTGGTTCACCAAGGGGCACATCCACCCACAGTCGCTGACGGGGCTCGCTTTCGCCATCGCCTTCGCCGGCGTGATCTGGGCGGCGGCGACCGCAGACCTCGCCCGTCACGGAGGACTGCTGCGCCATCGATGGTTGGTCTACGGCGGTCAGATCTCGTTCTGCTTCTATCTGGTCCACGAGTTGATCCTTCTCAACGGCCGTGGGCTGTGGGCCCTGGCCCCCGGCGGCATGGTGGGACGCGTGGCGGGTTCGATGACTGCCTTGATCTTGTGCACCGTTGCGGCCATTGGCCTGCACCATCTGGTGGAGCGTCCGACCCAGCGCAAGCTCAAGAGCTGGATCGATCGGCGTGAGGCCACAAGAAGAACGGCTGCCGCATGAAGGCTCGCTCGGAAGTTGGACAGGCCGCGTGGTTCCTACGATCCATGGGCGGCCTGAGCAACTGGACGGCACAGGTCCGCGCCATCAAACGGATGACCCTGCCCACCCTGCCCCGGCGACGCCGAACGATGGGTGAGGTCTGGGGGGTCAGCGTTGTGCGCGACGAGAAGGACGTGCTCGAGGCGGCCGTCAAGCACCTCTTCGACCAAGGGATCGCGCACGTCCTGATTGCCGACAACCGGTCCACCGACGGCACGCGTGAGCATCTGCTCGAGTGGGCGGCCGCTGACGCTCGGGTCCACGTTGCCCTCGACGAGGAGCCCGCCCACATCCAATCTCAGAAGATGACGTGGCTGGCTCACTGCGCGTGGCGCGCCGGAGCCGACTGGATCGTTCCCTTCGACGCCGACGAATTCTGGTTCGCCCCAGAGGGTTCCGTTGCGGAACGCCTGCGGCTCGAGAGGTCCGCAGGCGTGGTGCATGCCAGTTTCCACCACATGGTCCCCGTCGTCGCGGCGCCCGCAGACCTCTCGGTGGCCGACTTCATGCTGGACTGCACCTCCTCCTTTCCGGGGAAGGTGGCATTGCGCTCACACCCCTTGGCGTGGGTGGGGCCGGGCAATCACGCGGCAGCGCGCGTGGGGGGCGAAAGCGTTGGCCTCGCCATAGCGCACGCGCAGTACCGCAGTCCGGCACAGGTGGCTCGCAAGGTCCGTCAAGGGACGGCAGCCGCGCGACTCACCGGGAAGGACCTCGACTGGTTCTCCCCGCACTGGGCCGCCGCCAGCGGTCTGAGCGATGCCGAGATCCAGGACGTGTGGGACCGCATCTCGGCCGGCCTCCCCGACGACCGGATCCAGTTCCGCGCCGCAGGCCCGATGCTCAGGCTGCGCCCACTGACGTGGGCAACCTGGGACCCTGACGGTGAGATTGCCCGCGCCCAGGGCGGGTCACCGAGGGCCTGAGAGGATGGGCGCATGCGGTCACCGTCCAGCCCAGCCCGTCGTCGTGGCCTCCTCGCCCTCGCGACCGCCCTGTTCATGGCGCTGGGCATCGGGAGCGCCTCCGGTCACTCGGACCTGCAATCCGTCGACCCGGTCGACGGCTCAGTCCTGTCGGTAGCTCCGGACGACGTGGTGCTCACGTTCACCGCCGACGTGTTGCCCGACTTCACCCAGGTCGTGACGACCTGCGACGGCTCCGCCCTGGACCTCCCGCCGGCGGTGACAGCCGGCAACACCGTCACCCAGCCGATCGGGCCCGGGGCACGGGGCGCATGCACGCTCGTCTTCCGCATCGTCAGCGCTGACTCCCACCCGATCGCCGGACAGACCACGTTCACGGTCAACGCGCCGCCTGCCGCATCGAGCTCGGCGCCAGCCGCGCCGGCCTCGTCGACGAGCCCGAGTAGAGCGGCCCCCTCCATCACGCCGACACCGACGGCGGATGTGCCGACAGGCACTGACGGCGCCGGATCGGGGCCTGGCCGCAACACGTGGCTTGCCATCAGCGCAGGGCTGATCGTCCTCTTGGTCGGACTGGGCCTGTATGCCGCTCGGCGCAGGCCCCCGCCAGCCTGAGGTTCAGGCGGACAGCCGCAGCGCGCGACGCCTGAAACTGCGGGCACCCGCAGCCAGGGTCGTCCAAGCGCCGATGAGCAGGCCGACCCCGCCGATCAGCAGCGACTGGGTCCGCAGCGGCTGGTCATAGCGAAAAGTCACGTTCTGCGCACCCTCGGGAAGGGACACCATCGGGGCTTCCAGAGGTCCACGTGTGACAGCCAGGTCAACGCAGCTGCTCCCGCCGCTGGGACAGGACCTGGCCGTCCAACCCGGGAAGTAGGACTCATTGACGACCGCCGCGGCCTCACGGTGCACCTCGACGGCAAAGCTCAGCTCACCCGGGGCGTACCTGACCGATCGGAAGGTCCAATCCGGGCACACACCCTCCTCGGCGCATGGCGGCCGCAACCCCTCAGGGTTCAGTGACGAACCCGGGCCGACCGGGAGGAGTCCGGACGGCGCCCCGTAGAACGAGTCGTAGAGGGCGCGACCCTCGACTGTCCCTCGTGACGCAGCAAGCCGGGCAAACGAGGGATAGTTGCGTGGATTGACGTAGCCGTAGCTTGCGTAACTGCGATCGAAGACCGCAGCATCGCCGTCCGGCGTGAGCATCTCCATCAGGTCCGCTCCTGGCGAGAGCCGACGCTCCGGGCGACGCTCGACGACCATTGGAGCGGCCCTGGCGACCAGATCCGTGGACAAGGCACCCAGAGCGGCCGTCTCCACCTCGGAACGGGGAACGTTCCACGGCACCTGATACCCAGCTTGCACCGAGGCGCACGCAAGCCCAGTGGCACCGACCAGGGCCAGGATGGGGAGTGCACGCCTGCGATGCCCTGACTCCAGCCACGCGATGAGCAAGAGCACCAGCGCCGATCCGATGTTCAGAATCGCGCCGACTGTCGCCCAGCGACCGGGCCGCCACAGGGCGAATACCGTGACGACGATCGCCATGAGAGTCACGACGGTGGTGAGCCACACGCGGGTGCGGCGGGAGTTCGTGTCACGCAGTCGCGCCAGCCCAGCAGCGCCAAGGATGAGCAGGCCCAGGTACCAGAAGGCCCGGAAGTCGGACACGTGGTTCTGGCTCAGCGAGGCGCCGGGCCAGTTCATGCGTGCCAACGGTGAGCCGGGGAAGGCCAGCGCCAAGGATGGCACCGACAGCGCCACGCCAACTCGAGTCGCCGCACTGCCTCGTCCGGCGAAGGGGATGGCACACAGGACGAGCAATGGCAGGAACGAGGACACGAAGGAGGTATTGATGGGCGCGCTCAGCCCCCGGTAGTCGATGAAGAAGCCCGCGAGCAGGTCCCAGGAGAAACCGGGCTCGGCATTGCTCTTGCCGATCACCCCGAGGAAAGGAAGGGCGGGGACGAACTTCAGCGCCGAGAGCAGTGCCCCGGAGAGGGCGGACGTCACCAGTCCCCGCAACCATGGACGATCACGCCCCTGCATCAACCAGGCCACGGTGACGCACGGGATCAGGTAAGCAGCCGCCACCAACTGGCCCGGGTAGGCGCCGACGGCGAACTGGAACAGAAGGAGGGCGGCGCCGGGGACGGCATACCAGCGGCCCCAGGGCCATCGCGGACTGGTGGCCAGGACCACCCACGGGAGCAGGCTCCAGCCCCTGACCTGGTCCGCCATCTGCGCACCACCGAAGAAGCCGGGAGCGAAGAAGTAGGCGGTGAGCACGACCATGGAGATCGAGCGCGGCAGGGGCAGGCTGCGTGCCAGGAGGTAGGCTCCCAGCGCACCGAAGCACACCAACAGCCACTGCACGGTGGCGGCCACATTCGTGGTGTAGGGCACCAAGGCCTGGGCGGCGCCAATGGGCAGGAACCACGAGCCATTCTGGAAGGCCGAGGCGCCGGGATACCCGTTGAACACGTATGGCACCCACCCCCGCGCGTTGAACGGTCCACCCAGGGACCACCAGGCGTAGGGGCCGCTGAGGTAGATGCTGTAGAAGTCCCAGTTCGGGGTTGTTCGACCGAGGAAGTACCCGTTGAAGACCAGCGACAACAGCGCCAGCAGCAAGGCCACCGGGAGCCACGACCGCTTCCAGCGGGTGGTGCCTCCAGGAGCCGGGTCTGATGCTTCCGATGCGGTCAGTGCCACTCGGCCCCGTCGGGTCATGCCTCCGGAGCGTAGTCACCTGCGCTCCGGGTCATGCGGATTTCGCGCCCGGCCCGCTCCTTTGCTAGTGTCCTTCCTCGCGCGCCATTAGCTCAATTGGCAGAGCAGCTGACTCTTAATCAGCGGGTTCGGGGTTCGAGTCCCTGATGGCGCACCAAGCAGCAGCCCCGACCAGCCGGTCGGGGCTGCTGTCGTCAGAAGGAAGGCAGGAGCGCCATGCGACGACTCGTCGTGGCCCCCCACATGGACGACGAGAGCCTCGGCTGCGGCGGCCTGCTGGCCAAGCACCCCGACGACAGCGGCGTCCTCGTCCTGACCGACAGCGGACCGCGGCGCCGGGCCGAGCACGAGCAGGCGCTGGGCATCCTCGGGGTGGCCAACTCCACGATCCTGGACTTCGCGGACGGACACCTGCCGGCACGGATGACCGAGGTCGTCGCCGCCCTCGACGAGTACCTTGCCGAGCACCAGCCCGAGGAGATCTACCTCCCCTTCCCCTCGCTGCACCAGGACCACATCGCCGCCTACGAGGCGGGCATGCGGGCCTGCCGGATCTCGATGTCCCCCGACCACTGGGTGCCGGCCAGTGTCTTCGTCTACGACATCGCCGTCTACGACGTGAACCTCTACCCGAGCGACCTGCGGTGGAACGTCTTCGAGACCCTCACCGAGGCGCAGGCCGACACCAAGGCCGCCGCCTGCGCGGCATACGTCTCCGAGAACCCGAGCGGGCCCCACCCGATGAACAGCATCAAGGAACTCGCCTCGGCCGTCGGCCAGGTCCGCCGCGTCGCGTATGCCGAGCAGTACGCCCTCGTGCGGCAGGTGCGGCCATGAAGGTCGCGATCCACCAACCCGACCTGCTGCCCTACTCGGGCTTCTGGTTCAAGATGGCGACCTCGGACGCCTTCGTCCTGGCCGTCCACGACCAGTTCCAGAAGCACGGGTACCAGCGCCGCGTGAAGATGCGGGACACCTGGGTGTCCCATCAGCTCGTCGGCAAGCCCTCCCTCGTGCCGATCAACACGATCGACGTGCAGCCCGGGTGGCAGGCCCGGCTCGTCGACGCCATCCGCGGGCGCTACACGGGAGCACGCCACTTCCGCACCCGTGGTGCCGACCTCCTGGCCCGGATACAGGCTGCCGACGGGTCACGGCTCGACGAGGTGAACATCGCGCTCATCGAGGCCGTCCGCGACCTGCTCGGGATCACCACGCCGCTCCTCACCACGGCGCCGCCGACTCACACCAATGTCGACCGACTCATCGAACAGGTCAGGGCGGTCGGTGGCACGGCCTACCTCTCCGGCACGGGCGGGACGGCCTACATGGGCGAGGACGCGCCGGACCGCTTCGCCGCCGCCGGGATCGAGCTGTTGTGGTCCGACCACGCGATGAGCACAGGGGACTCGATCGTGACCCTGCTCATGGACGAGGACGAGCCGATGGAGGGCGTGCTTCGGCACCATTGAGCAGTCTCATAATGTGGCATTACCCGTTGCATAACCTCCGGTTGGGATGCGACGATGCGACGCGTGTCGATCCCAGACCTGGCCCTGGCCGAGACCGCGCTGTTCGCCGAGGGGTCCACGACCTGTCCCGAACTCACCGCACGGGCCGCCTTCCAGGAGGCCCTCCATGGCCGCGCGTCGATCCTCGACCTCCGCACGGGGAGCGAGCGCGCACGGGAAGGCGAGCTCCCGGCATACCTCTCAACCGGCGGTGTGGAGGGGCACCGCCGCCTGATCGCCCTCGCCGGGCGGGACGGGCTCGACCTGGGGCTGCCCCAGATCGTGGGCGGCTTCGCGGGGTGGCGCGCCGCCGGTATGCCGGTGGCCGCCTCCTAGCCTCGCCGTTTCATTGGTCGAGGGGTGACACGGGGCGGTAATGCACGGAAGTGCCTGTCCGGCAAGGAAAACTTGAGATTGCGAAGTCACAAGCAGTCTTGAGCGGAAGGCACTCCGTAGGTGAAGAGTATCGGGTCTGGTT
>Ga0209571_1000455_pt1 | contig 45210 bp, 35 predicted proteins | sample EBPBio102011_DNA_FD_185866 | JGI IMG/M metagenome (GOLD analysis project Ga0209571, IMG submission 185866) | Wastewater treatment Type I Accumulibacter community from EBPR Bioreactor in Madison, WI, USA - Reactor 1_1/10/2011_ DNA (SPAdes)... | ecosystem: Engineered > Bioreactor > EBPR >... | reverse complement strand
CCTGCTGCGCGCCGGTCTGGCGCGGGTTGCGATGTGGGGCTGGATGTTCAAGGCCTTCACCGGGCGGGACTGGGCGATCTTCACCCAGACCTATGGCCAGCCGCTGCGGGTCGGCAAATGGCAGCCGGGGGCCAGCGAGCAGGACAAGGCCACGCTGTTCCGGGCGGTGGCCAATATCGCCGGGGATTGCGCGGCGCTGATCCCCGACACGATGTCGATCGACTTCATCGAGTCGAAATCCATCGGCCAGTCGGGCGATCTTTACGAGAAGCGGGTCAATCACCTCGACCAGCAGATCTCGAAGGCGGTGCTGGGGCAGACCGCGACCACCGATGCCATCGCCGGGGGCCATGCGGTCGGGCGCGAGCACCGGCTGGTGCAGGAGGATATCGAGGGCGCCGATGCCAGCGCGCTTTCGGCGATCATCAACCGCGATGTGATCCGGCCGTGGATCCAGCTCGAGTTCGGGCCGCAGAAACGGTATCCAAGGATCCGGATCGGCCGCCCGAAGACCGAGGATCTGAGCGCGCTGGCCACGGCGGTCGACAAGATGGTCCGTCTGGGGATGGAGATCGAGGAGGGTGAGATCCGCGCCCGCTTCGGCTTCTCGGAACCCAAGCCCGGCGCCCGGCTTCTGAGGGTGGCAGCGCCGGTTTCCACCGCTGATCTGGCCGGATCGGCACCCTTGGGGGAGGGAGAGGACCGGGCTTCAAAATCTAAACGGGTTTCCGGCGAAATTAAACGGGGTCAGGGCCTGCCGGGCACGGAGACCGCCCTGCAGGCCCGAGGCCCCTCAGCGGCGATTTCTGGCGGTCTCGGCGCAGCGGGCGATCCGGCCGCCGATCTGGCTGATCAACTGGCCCGCGCCGCCCCGCCGGTGATCGACGGGATGATCGGCCAGATCGAGCTGATGATGAATGCCGCCGGCAGCCTCGGGGAGTTCCGGCAGATGCTGCTCGCGGGCTTCCCCGGCCTTGATGCGCAGGCCATGGCGGAGCTGATGGCGGAGGCCTTCCTGACCGCCGATCTGGCCGGGCGTCTGGATGCGGACGGGCGTGGCGATGGCTGAGGTCGGCTTCGGCTTCCACCAGCTCTTTGCCGAACAGCAGGCGGCCTTCCGGCTGCGGCTGGGCAATCTGCTGCCCACCGGCGCCTGGGATGACCTGCGCCATAACCAGCATGATCGCGCCTTCGTGGTTGCCGGGGCGCTGAAGGCGGATCTGCTGGCCGATCTGGCGGCGGCGGTCGACAAGGCGATCTCGCAGGGCACCGCGCTCGAGGTCTTCCGCAAGGATTTCCGCCAGATCGTGGCCCGGCATGGCTGGACCGGCTGGACCGGCGAAGGCAGTGCGAAGGGCGAGGCCTGGCGCACGCGGGTGATCTACCAGACCAACCTGCTGACCAGCTATGCGGCGGGGCGGCGGGCGCAGCTGCTGGCCGGAAACTACAAATACTGGGTCTATCGCCATTCCGGCGCTGAACATCCCCGGCTGCATCACCTGGCGCTGGACGGCATCGCGCTGCCGCCGAATCATCCGTTCTGGGCGAGGTTCTTCCCGCCGAACGGCTGGGGCTGCGGCTGCCGGGTGTTCGGCGCGCACACCGAAGCCGGGATCCGCCGGGTCGGCGGCGATCCGGGCAAGCAACTGCCACCGGACTGGGACCGGCCCGATCCGCGCACCGGCCTGCCGAAGGGGCTGCAGAAGGGCTGGGATTACGCGCCGGGCGCCAGCACCGCCGAGACCATCCTGACGCTGAAGGACAAGCTGCCGCGCCTCCCGGCGCCGATTGGCGCGCGGCTGTTCGAAAGCTGGCCTGCGGGCAAGACTGCGGATCTCGACCGCGCCTTCGGTGCCTTCGTCGATCAGGCGCTCGGGCAATTTGTCCAGGGCCGCCATATGGTGATCGGCGCGCTGAAGCCGGGCTGGGTCGATGCGGCGATCCGGCATGGCGTGACACCGGAGACCGCCGAGATCGTGGTGACCGATCTCAATGTGCAGCACACCTTCCGGGGCACGGATCATGTGACGGTGGCCTCGACCCGCGCGGTGCCGCGCCAGCCCAAGGCCGCGCCGCTGGATCTGGACTGGTACAAGGGCATGCCGGGGCGGCTCGGGAGGCCGCGCGCCGTGCTGCTGGATCATGTCTCCGGCGAGCCCGTGTTCTCGCTGATCTATGATGTTCCCGGTCGCACCGCGAAAATGGTGATCGAGATCAATACCTGGGTGAAGAAAGCAAAGGCTGCCTTCAACACCATGCAGACCGGCCGCATGGTTGAGCTAGTGGATCTTCGGGCCGATGTCACTCGGGGCGCGATCCTGGTGGAAGGAAGGCTCTGAGGTCGGGTTGGGGTCGAACCAACATCGATCTGCCGGGTTACGGCACACCCCCCTTACCGATCGGGCACACGACCTCAGAAAGGCAAATATAGTCATGTTCACGATTGAAATAAAGGATGCGGAGGTCGAGCAGGCGCTGACCGGGCTGCAGGCGCTGCTGTCTGATCTCAGTCAGGTGATGCGCCAGATCGGCGATGCGCTGGTGCAATCCACGCAGGACCGGATGCTGATCGGCCAGAGCCCGGACGGATCCCCCTTCGCCCCGCGCGCCGCCTCGACCCTGAAAGCCTATGAGAAGAAGGGCGGGAAACCCGGCCCCTATCCGCTCTGGCTGGAGGGAGACATGCGACGGGGCATCAACTTCCGGTCCGGCCCCGACTTCGTCTCGGTCGGATCGAATGCCCTGCAGGCGGCGGTCATGCAGTTCGGCGCGAAACAGGGCCAGTTCGGCGCCCGCATGGGCCGGACCAGGCAGAAAGACGGCGGTCCCGCCTCCCGCGACTATTTCCACCACCTGCCCTGGGGCGACATCCCGGCCCGGCCCTTCCTCGGCCTCTCCGACACCGACCGCACCAACATCCTCGATATCGTCCGCGAAGCCCTTGAGGCGCGGGCGGGAGGGTGAGTCGGCCCATTGCGGATGGTCGGTGCCAATCAGACATTGCTCGCGGGTGCTCCGAACTAAGTGCTGGTTCCTGCTGGAGCAAACTCACCAGTGATCATACTTCTTCACGTTGAAACCGTCCAAGAGATCACGTCGGAGTAAATATACAGCTTTCAAGCTCACGGACCACGGACATTCCAGAGCTCATATACTTGGATAAGGCGATTTTGAAAACATCAGGGCTGATACTGTTTTTGATACCGCAAAAGCTCTTTATCCGCTGCACTTCACCCTTAAGGTCTTGATTGACGACGCTGGTCACGAACTTGTCATAAGCCTGTTCATCAAAGTGTAAACCCTCACCGGTGCAGTAAGCTTGCAGAACTTCTTTGTCGAAGAGGTAATTTTCGATCTCCCAGCGTTCAAGAAGTCTATGATTCTTAGGATTGGTTCTTAAATAAACTCGGCGATCATGTTCGTTCGTTTCCTTTCCTGACGCCATGTCCCGATCCTTGAGCACCAATATCTCCACAGTGGGGAATACCTTCCCGAGGATTGCTATTGCAATCTCACTGCGCTGGTCGGGCTCGGTGTTCCCGCCGCTCGAAATGAAAAATGCCTCGGGGTGGGACTGCGCAAAGATGTTGTTGAAAACCTGCGCGTCCAATCCTCTTTCTCGGCCACCCGCGCCGGGTTCAGCCCTCCCCTCACAGTAGATGATGGTTGAAGGAGTGACCAGAAGCGCCAAGTCGTCTAACGCGACGGAAAACAGCTCACGCCAAGTGCCTGGACTGACTTTGACCGGAGTTAAAGTGCGCGCTTCCGATGCCAAATTATACTCGGAGCGGAAATGGATCACTTGGCATTTATCGGACATTTGGGTCTGCAACGCCCTGAGAAAGCCGATACTGTGGGTTGTCAGCCAAATCTGGCAGTTAGGTCCGACCAATCTATCGATTTCGACGAGCAGGTTGCCTTGTATCGCCGTGTTGATATGTAGCTCAGGTTCGTCGATTAGGAAAATCGAGTCGTCATAGTCATCCTTTCGCAGGTAGAGGTCGAGCAAAATGTCGACCACTTCTTTCTCCCCGGAGGACAGAACATCAAATTCAAATTCCTTTGGGTGCCCCGGTTTCTTGAAGTAAATTGTCCCTTGATTACCCTCGACGTTTCCTAGGCTGGAAATTTCCAAATCAATACAGTTCTTGATTGAGGCATTCAGGTCGCCTATAATTTTGTTTTTAGCCTCGCTCGGCCTGAGGTCATTGTCATCGCGATATCGATTGTAAGCAGCATAAAGGCGGCGATAGTTTTCCTCCATCTTGGCATCTAAACTGGATGCGTCGCCTGCGCCGTAAGAATTTAAGCTAATTCTTGGTACGGCAAGAGTTTCTTTGACTTTGAGCTCGCTATTGTAGCGATATGGGCTGCGGAATGAAAAAATAGTATTTTCGCTTCCAGAGGCTTCTCTTGATTTCCGAACCTGAACGAAGTTTCCAACAGTAAATTGAATATCGATATCCTGCCATGTGGCTTTATTATCAGTCATTGAATGGTAGTTGGGATCGCGATTTGCATTTCTTCCAATTTTCCCAAGAGCACTTGCGTGATACAAGAGGCCATCCAGCACGCTACTCTTGCCGCAGCCGTTCGGCCCCACCAAAGCAACTATGCGAGCGGGTTTTTCGCCTAAATCAATTGTAAGGTCGTGGAAGCGTTTGTAGCCGTTCTTTAGCCGGATTTTGGTAATGTACATTGGACCCTACAAGTTGGTTGTCGCGATTTATCTTCAACTACTAGCACAGAAGATCCTCTCGTAAAGTGCGCGCGCAACAAGGTGGCATCGGTCCGAATAGTCAACATACATATAGTGTCGTCCCTCCACGCCCCCCCCTTGACCCCATCACATCCGCACACCGTTGCGGATGTTTTGGTTTTGGCTGTCGGGGGATGTTGGGTTCATGTCGAACCCGCAGATCATCTCGCTTCAATCCACGTCGCTGCCTGAGGGCGGTGCCCCTGACTGGATCCATCTGATCCCGGCCGGGGCGGAGATCCTGACCGCCGATGCGCGCGGTCCCTACCGGCTTGTCGATCCGCAGGCGGTGATTGCCGCCTCGACGGGGAAGCTTCCCATCGACGAGAACCATGCCATCGACCTCGCCGCCCCGCGCGGCGAGGCCTCGCCCGCCCGGGGCTATGTCGTCGAGCTGCAGGCGCGCGCCGACGGCATCTGGGGCCGGGTGGACTGGACCGAGACCGGCCGCGCCCTGGTGGCCGACCGGGCCTATCTCGGGATCAGCCCGGCGGTGATCCATGACGGCGCCAAGCGCATCCTCGCCATCGCCCGCGCCTCGCTGACCAACCGGCCCAATTTCCGGGGCCTCACTTCCCTGCATATGGAGACCTCCATGACCCCTGCCGTCGCCAAGGCCCTGGGCCTTGCCGATGATGCCACCGAGGATCAGATCCTCGGGGCCATCGGAACCCTGAAGCAGCCGCAGACCGCGCTGCAGTCGCACCTGGGCCAGATCGGGCTGGCGCTTGGCGTGACCGAAGCCACGCCCGAGGCGATCCTCGCCGCCGCGCAGGCGCGGACCACCGCGCAACCGGCCGAGATCACCGCCCTGCAATCCGAACTGGCCGATGTCTCGACCCGGCTGAAGGCGCTGCAGGACACCACCGCCCGCGACCGGGCCACCGCCTTCGTGGACGGGGCGATCAGCGAGGGCCGGGTCGGCGTGAAGCCGATGCGCGAGCGCTACATCGCCATGCATATGGCCGATGCGCAGGGCACCGAGGAGCTGATCGGCGCCATGCCTGCGGTCACGGCCGAACTGCCCTCGGGCGAGATCGCGCTGCAGGCCGCCGACAGCGGCGATCTGGTCACCCGGGCGCGGGCCTATCAGGCCAGGCAGAAGGCCGCCGGGATCGACCTCGGCTGGACCGCCGCCGTCACCGCCGTTTCGGAGGGCAAGCAATGATCCCGACCTTCATCCGGGCCTTCGAGGCCTCGGCCGCCATCGCGGGCCGCCGCATCGTGGCCTTCTCCGATGTCGCCGCCTCGTCGAAGATCGCGCAGGCGGCCACCGCGACCGCCCCCGCCCTCGGGGTGTCCGAGGCGATGGGCGCCGAGGCGGGCGGCATGTGTGATGTCGTCCTGGCGGGCATGGCGGCGGTCGATCTGGGCGGCACCGTCACCGCCGGGACGCCGCTGATGGCCGATGCCGAGGGCAAGGCCATCGCGGCCAGCGCCGCCGCTGCCACCACCCGCCGGGTGGTCGGCTTCGCCATCCAGCCGGGGGTTGCCGGCGACATCATCGATATCTGGCTCGCGCCGAGCCTGCTCGACCGCGCCTGAGAGGAGTAACCCATGGCCCCGAAACGCCCGTTTACCGTCGATCCCGTCCTGACCGCCATCTCGGTCGGCTATCGCAACCCGTCGATCACCTATATCGCCGACGAGGTTCTGCCGCGTCAGACGGTCGGCGGCGAGATCTTCAAATGGACCGAATATCCGCTGGCCGATGCCTTCGCCATTCCTGACGGCCGGGTCGGCCGCAAGGGCCGCGTGCAGCAGCTGGAGTTCACCGGCGAGGAGAAGGAATCCGCCGTCGAGGATTACGGCTTCGACGCGCCCATCGTGCATTCCGATGTCGAGGCCGCCGCCAATGCCCGCGCCCGGGGCCTGTCGGCCATCGACCCGGAAAGCCATGCGGTCGAGATGCTGACCGATGTGCTGCAGAACATCCGCGAGGTGCGGGTGGCGGGGCTGGTCCACAACCTCAACACCTATGCCGCCGACAAAAGGGTCACGCTGTCGGGCAGCTCGCAATGGTCGGATTACGCCAATTCGGACCCGATCACCGCGCTGAAGACCGGGCAGGAATCGACGCTGGTCTATCGCCCGAATACCTGGGTGATGGGGCGGCCGGTCTGGTCGAAGCTGTCCTCGCATCCGATCATCGTCAATGCGATCAAGGGCGGCACCCAGACCTCGGGCCTCGTGAGCCGCGAGCAGTTCATCGAGCTCTTCTCGGGCGAGGGGCTGCAACGGCTGCTGATCGGCGATGCCTGGGTGAATACCGCCAAGCCCGGTCAGGCGCCGTCGCTCAGCCGGTGCTGGGGCAAGCATCTGGCCATGCTGCACCTCAACCCCGGCGCCTCGGTCGAGCGCGGCGGCATCACCTTCGGCGCCACCGCCGAATATGGCAGCCGGATCTCGGGCCGGATCGAAGACCCGGATGTCGGGCTGCAGGGCGGCTACCGGGTGCGGACGGGCGAGCGGGTCAAGGAACTCGTGATCGCAAAGGACGTCGGCTACTTCGTCCAGAATGCGGTGCAGTGACATGGCAAAGCGTCCCGCATCCCCGGCCGGGGAAAGCGCCCCGGCCAATACCCCCGCCATCCCCCCGGATACGGCAGAGGCCGCCCTGCTGCAGGCCATCGCCTCCATCGGCCCCAATCTCGCCCCGATCCTGCCCAAGGGCACGGCGCTCGAAATCCTGCCCGAGCGCCGGATCGCCACGGTGGCCAGCGCCATCGAGCATGACGGCTACCGCTTCGCCCCCGGCGATCCGATCCCGCTGACCCTGAGCGAGTTCACCGGGCTGAAGGGCACCGGCGCGCTGGTCGATGCCCGCTGGGACGATCTCGAAACCCTCTAGCGCCATCCGGCGGCCTGCGCGCCGCCGGGGCCGATCCCCTGCCGGGCGGCGCGTGACGGCCCCCCGGCCCCTTCGCACCAAGAGGAGCAGAAAGATGACCACCAAAGTCACCGTGCATGCCCATGGCTGGCCTGTTCTGGTCCGGCATCTTGATCCCAACGGCCCAGGCATGAACATCCCCGTGCGCGTAGAGTCCGGCGAAACCCGCGACTTCTACGTTCACCGGGCACAGGATCTTCGCATCCACGAAATCCAGCCGGGCGAGGTCGCCGGGACCGAGGCCGCGTGACATGACCTATGCCACGCTCGAGAACCTGACCGAACGCTATGGCGCCGATATGCTGCTCGGCATCACCGACCGCGCGACGCCCCCGGCCGGGGGGGATCGATACCGTGGTGGTGGCGCGGGCGCTGGCCAATGCCGATGCCACGATCAACGGCCGTCTTGGCACCCGCTTCGTGGTGCCGCTGGCGGAGACGCCGCCGGATATCCGCGAGATCGCTGAGGCCATCGCGATCTGGAAACTGCATGTCTACAAGCCCGACGAGAAGATCGAAGCCGATTACAAGGAGGCGATGAAGACGCTCGAGGGCATGGCCGCCGGGTCTGTCGTGCTGCATGCCACCACGCTTGCCCCGGTGGAAACCGGCGGCACCAGCGCGCGGCTCCGCTGACCTATGCGGATGGCGCATAGCTCGCACATCGCCATTTCTCATAACGCATTGAAATCATGTAACTATGAACTGGAAGGCCGCCAGTTCCGAGTTTCCGGCCTAAAAACAGGGGTTTCGGGGCTGAAAGACCGGGCGAAATCCCCGTAAGCTATTGAAAAGACGTAACTATGAACTGAGTTCAAAAATCCGCGCACGAGTTCCGAGTTTCGCACTTTCCCCGGATTGGCTGAATCGCCCTGAAACAGCCGTTAAAGCCAAGTTTTATTGATGTTTTCGGGCGATTAGCAGCTCGGGTCCGGGCGCCAGCGAGGGCGCGGATCACGCTCTGGCCACCTGTTTGGCGCAATATTTTCGTCGCGACCGACATGACCGCCCCGAAGCCGCCCAGACACGCCACCAGAGCCTCACAGCCTCGGCAAGCGCCTTATTTTATTGAGGAAAGACGGCTGGCGACGGGTAACGACACCTGACGACGGATAGGGCAACGCACTCTCTTAAAAACCCCCATGTTTTTGTCGCGTTACACAGTTCAAAAGCGACTGCGAAGATCATGGTGTGTCTGGAAGTTGGTTATGGGCAGCCTGTTTTGCAGGCCGTGGCCAGTCGTCAAACCATGGTCAGAACCCGCATAAACGAGAGCGATGAGATCTGTGTAATGAAGGATACGTCAACTGCAAAGTGCGATATATAACAATCGCCTATCGCAGGATTACAGTGGTGAGCCCGACAGGATTCGAACCTGTGACCCACTGATTAAAAGTCAGTTGCTCTACCAACTGAGCTACGGGCCCGCCTTCTGTGAGCGGCTAACTACGGAACTCGCGGGGGGCGGTCAAGAGCCAATCCACTTAAAAATCGTCATCTCTGGCAGAATCCTTCAAGCTGGGGTAGGAGGCTGGCATGACAGAGCTTTTCCCCCACGGCCTGCCCTTCATGAAGATGCATGGAGCAGGCAATGATTTTGTGGTGATCGACTCGCGCGGGCGCGGGGCGGTGGTCACGGCTGCGCTTGCGCAGGCGGTAGGGGACCGCAATCGCGGTGTCGGCTTTGATCAGCTTGCCGAGATTCGCGATGCGGCAGATGCCGATTTCGCACTCGATTTCTGGAATGCGGATGGCAGCCGCGCAGGTGCCTGTGGTAACGCCACCCGCTGCGTCAGCGCCTATATGATGCAGCAACTGGCGCAGGATGCGGTGGAACTGACGACCCAGCGCGGTCGGCTCACCGCACGCCGCCTGTCGGATGGCCGCGTTGCCGTCAACATGGGGCATCCGCAACGGGACTGGCGCGATATTCCGCTGGCTGAAGCGCAGGATACCACGCGCCTGACATTGCCGGGCGCCCCCGCTGCCGTCGGGATGGGTAATCCGCATTGCGTCTTCTTTGTTGATGATGCCGAGGCAGTCGATGTGTCGGGCCAGGGCGCGATCTATGAGCGTCACAACCTGTTCCCGCAGCGGACGAATGTCGAATTCGCAAGTGTTCTGGCGCCGGACCGGCTGCGTATGCGGGTGTGGGAGCGGGGGGCGGGTATCACCCTGGCCTGCGGCTCAGGCGCCTGTGCCACTGCTGTCGCGGCTGCGGAGCGCGGCCTGACGGGTCGGAAGGTCGATGTCGTGGTCGATGGCGGCTTGCTGCAAATCGACTGGCGCGAGGATGGCGTCTGGATGTCCGGGCCGGTTGCGCGAGTCTTCGACGGCGTGCTGCGCCCGGATTTTCTGGCAGGTCTGGAATGACAGCCCCGGTTTTCTCGACGCTCGGCTGCCGGCTGAACGCCTATGAAACCGAAGCCATGAAAGAACTGGCCGCGGCGGCGGGTGTCGATAACGCCGTGATTGTGAACACCTGCGCGGTCACGGCAGAGGCCGTGCGCAAGGCCAAGCAGGAAATCCGCCGCCTGGCCCGCGAAAATCCGGGGGTGCCCGTGATCGTGACGGGCTGCGCTGCGCAGACCGAACCCGAAACCTTCGCTGCAATGCCGGAAGTGACCAAGGTCATCGGCAATACCGAAAAGATGCAGCCCGAAACATGGTCTGGCTTGCGCGCGCCCGATCTGATTGGCCTGACCGAAAAGGTGCAGGTGGATGACATCATGTCTGTGCGCGAAACCGCCGGGCATCTGATCGACGGGTTTGGCCGTCATCGCGCCTATGTTCAGGTGCAGAACGGCTGTGACCATCGCTGCACCTTTTGCATCATTCCCTATGGCCGGGGCAATTCACGCTCGGTGCCTGCGGGGGTCGTGGTCGAACAGATCAAGCGGCTGGTAGACAAGGGGTTTCACGAAATCGTCCTGACTGGCGTCGATCTGACAAGCTGGGGGGCGGATCTGCCCGCAGCCCCCCGGCTGGGCGATCTTGTCATGCGCATCCTGCGGCTGGTGCCGGATCTGCCGCGCCTGCGCATCAGTTCGATCGATTCGATCGAGGCGGATGAGATGCTCATGCAGGCTATTGCCACCGAACCGAGGCTGATGCCGCATCTGCACCTGAGCCTTCAGGCCGGGGATGACATGATCCTGAAACGGATGAAGCGCCGCCATCTGCGCGATGACGCCATCCGGTTCTGCGAGGAGGCGCGGCGCCTGCGGCCAGACATCGTCTTTGGGGCGGATATCATCGCGGGCTTTCCGACTGAAACCGAACAGATGTTCGAAAACTCGGTGAAGCTGATAGGTGACTGCGGGCTGACCTTCCTGCATGTCTTTCCGTTCAGCCCGCGCAAAGGCACACCCGCAGCGCGCATGCCGCAAGTCAACGGGGCTGTGGCAAAGGCGCGAGCTGCCCGGCTGCGGGCCGAAGGCGAGTTGGCACTGGCCCGGTATCTTGCCAGCCAGACCGGCCAGACGCGCCAGATCCTGACAGAGACGCCGCGCATGGGCCGGACGGAACATTTCGCCGAGGTCCGGTTTGAGAGCGATCAACCGGAGGGGCAGATCGTCACGGCGCGGATTACCGGATTTGCGGGCCAACAGCTCATCGCATAAGCTCACCCCGAAAGGGGACAGCCATGCCGGAACACAGCCATTCCCACAGCCACGGGGACCATGACAACCTGCTGATTGCAGTCGTTCTTCTGGGGATGGGCGCCGCGCTCTTCAGCGCCTTTCTGTTGCCCGGCTGGTGGGGCCCGGCGGGCCTGATAGCGATTTATCTGGCCGCTGGCGTTCCCACCGCCCTTTCCGCCTTGTCCGAACTGTTTCGCGAACGGCGGCTGGATATCGACCTTCTGATGGTGCTTGCAGCCCTTGCTGCGGCTGCTGTCGGCTCTGCCCTCGAAGGGGCGGTTCTGCTGACCCTGTTTGCCATCTCTGAAACGTTGGAAACACGTGCGATGGGGCGGGCGCGGCGCGCGGTCGAGGCGTTGATGGCGCTGCGCCCCGATACCGCGCTCAAGCGGCAGGGCGGAACGGTGGTCGAGGTGCCCTCGGCAGAGCTTCTGCCAGGCGACATCGTGGTCGTGCGCCCCGGTGCGCGGGTGCCGGTGGACGGGGTGATCGTCGAAGGCGAGGCCTCGATGGATTTGTCGACGGTGACGGGCGAATCGATGCCCGCACACAAGGGGCCGGGGGATCGGGTTTTCGAGGCGACGGTGAACCTGAATGGCGTGCTGGAGGTTGAGGTCAGCCATGCCGCCGCTGACAGTACCGTAGCCCGGATGGTCGCGTTGGTGACGGAAGCGCAATCGCAAAAGGCGCCGTCCGAGCGATTTTCGGACTGGTTCGGCCAGCGTTATACGATTGCCGTGTTGCTTGGGGCCGTCGCCGCGTTTTTGGGCTTTCTGGCCACTGGCACAGATATGGATACCGCGCTTTACCGGGCGGCGACGCTGCTGGTGGCGGCCAGCCCCTGTGCGGTCGTGATCTCGGTTCCTGCCGCGATCCTGTCGGCGCTGTCAGCCGCCGCGCGGGGCGGCGTTCTGTTCAAAGGCGGCGGCGCGCTGGAGGCATTGGCCGAAGTCCGCGCTTTCGCCTTCGACAAGACCGGCACGCTGACCACCGGCCGGGCCGAGGTGACAGGCCTGCATACGACGGATGAATCACGCTTTCTTGCACTGATGGCAGGGATCGAGGCGCAATCGGAACATCCCATCGCCGATGCGATCCGCCGTGCGGCGGCCGAGCGCGGTATTGATGCGGCGGGGGTGCATGAGGTCCGCGCCCATCCCAGCGAGGGCGTGACCGGGCAGCATCCCGATGGCCCCTTGTGGGCCGGGAATGCGCGGATGGCGGCGCGCATGGGGGCTGACCTGCCGCATCTGGATGGGGTCAGCGACGGGGCGGAAACACTGATCTGGCTGGGCCGCGAGGCCGAGATCCTGGGGGCGGTGACTGTGGCGGACCGGCCGCGCGACAGTTCGCGCGCGGCGGTGACCCGGCTGCGTTCCGAAGGTTTGACCCTGGCACTGATGACTGGCGACCGACATGCCGTGGCCCGGCGTATCGGCGCGGATCTTGGTTTTCAGGAAACGGAAATCCACGCCGATCTTTTGCCCGCCGATAAGGTGGCGCTGGTGGGGGATCTGGCGGCGCAGGGCCGCGTGGCCTTTGTTGGCGACGGGGTGAACGATGCGGCTGCCCTCGCCCGCGCCGATGTCGGTATCGCCATGGGCGCGGCAGGCAGCGAGGTCGCCTTGCAGGCCGCCGATGTGGCGCTGATGTCGAACGAGATGGGGCAGCTTGCCGCCGCCCGACATCTGGCGCGGCGCACGGCGCGCATCATCCGGCAGAACCTGATCTTCGCACTGGGCGCCATGCTGGTGCTGGTGATCGGCGGGCTGTTCTTCGATCTGCCGTTGCCTCTGGCGGTGCTGGGGCACGAGGGTGGTACGGTGCTGGTGGTGCTGAACGGGCTGCGGTTACTGGCAGATCCGATCCGCCGGGCCTGAAACGAAAGGGGCGCCACAAGGGCGCCCCGGTCGTTCTCAGTTCTTCATCCCGTCCCAGAAGCTGCGCACCTTCTTGAAGAAAGAGCTGGCTTCTGGGTTGTTTTCTTCCGACAGCTTCTCGAATTCGCGCAACAGTTCGCGCTGACGGGCGGTCAGGTTCACCGGGGTCTCCACCACCAGTTCGATCAGCAGATCGCCGGTGCCGCCCCCGCGCAGCGCAGGCATACCCTTGCCGCGCAATCGCATCTGCTTGCCGGTCTGGCTACCCGCAGGCACCTTCACACGACTGCGCCCCCCGTCAATGGTCGGCACCTCGACCTCGCCCCCCAGCGCAGCGGTGGCCATCGGCACCGGCACGCGGAAGAACAGATGCACGCCGTCACGCTGGAAGATCGGGTGTTCCTTCACCTCGATGAAGATGTAAAGGTCACCCGTCGGCCCGCCGCGCAGACCTGCCTCGCCCTCACCGGCCAACCGGATACGTGTGCCCGTCTCCACCCCGGCCGGGATGTTGACCGACAGCGCACGGTCCTTCTCGACCCGCCCGGCACCCTGACAGACCTTGCAGGGATTTTTCACCATCTGCCCCATGCCATTGCAGGTCGGACAGGTGCGTTCGACGGTGAAGAAGCCCTGTTGCGCCCGCACCTTGCCCATGCCCGAGCAGGTCGGACAGGTCACAGGCTCGGCGCCGCCCTCGGCTCCGGTGCCATGACAGGCGTCGCAGGCAACCGAGGCCGGGACGTTGATGGTCTTCTGAACTCCCTTGTAGGCTTCCTCCAGATTGATGCGCAGGTTATAGCGCAGGTCCGAGCCGCGTTGCGCACGCGAGCGAGCACCGGCGCGACCGCCGCCGCCCATGAAGTCGCCGAACAGGTCTTCGAACACGTCCGAAAACGCGCTGGCGAAATCACCGTTGCCACTGAAGCCGCCGCCACGCGGGCCGCCGCCACCGCCCATGCCGCCTTCAAAAGCCGCGTGACCGAAGCGGTCATAGGCCGCCTTCTTGTCGGCATCCTTCAGCACGTCGTAAGCCTCGTTCACTTCCTTGAACTCGGCTTCGGCATTGGGATTGTCGGAGTTACGGTCGGGGTGAAGCTCTTTGGCCTTGGCCCGGTAGGCTTTCTTCAGTTCATCCGCAGATGCCCCGCGCGAGACGCCGAGCACCTCGTAATAGTCACGTTTTGCCATGGCTTATCCCCCTTCGGAACCGGAGAGGGGCGGCCCGTTGCCGGACCGCCCCCTTCGGATTTCCGCGGTCTTACTTCCGCTTGTCTTCGCCGAGATCCTCGAAATCGGCGTCGACAATGTCGTCATCGACCGAACGGGGGCCATCTTCATCCGCGCCGCCGTCGCCATCGGCCTGCTGCGCCTTGTAGATGGCTTCGCCCAGTTTCATCGCGGCTTCGGTCAGGTTCTGGATGCCGCCGCGGATCTTGCCCGCATCGTCGGACTTGAGCGTTTCTTCCAGCGCCCCCATGGCCAGTTCGATGGCTTCCACGGTCGAGGGATCGACCTTGTCGCTGTGTTCGGCCAGGGACTTCTTGGTCGAGTGCAGCAGGCCTTCGCCCTGGTTGCGGGCTTCCACCAGTTCCTTGCGCTTCTTGTCGGCCTCGGCATTGGCCTCGGCATCGCGCACCATCTTTTCGATCTCGTCGTCGGACAGACCGCCGGACGCCTGGATCGTGATGTTCTGAGACTTGCCGGTACCTTTGTCCTTGGCCGAAACCGAAACGATGCCGTTGGCGTCGATGTCGAAGGTCACCTCGATCTGCGGCATGCCGCGCGGCGCGGGCGGGATGTCTTCCAGATTGAACTGGCCCAGCAGCTTGTTGTCGGCCGCCATTTCACGCTCACCTTGGAACACCCGGATCGTCACGGCGTTCTGGTTGTCCTCGGCTGTCGAGAAGACCTGGCTCTTCTTGGTCGGGATCGTGGTGTTGCGGTCGATCAGACGCGTGAACACGCCGCCCAGCGTTTCGATGCCCAGCGAGAGCGGGGTCACGTCCAGCAGAACCACGTCCTTCACGTCGCCTTGCAGCACGCCGGCCTGAATGGCCGCACCCAGCGCCACCACCTCATCGGGGTTCACACCCTTGTGCGGTTCTTTCCCGAAGAACTTGGTCACCTCTTCGATGACTTTCGGCATGCGGGTCATCCCGCCGACCAGAACCACTTCGTCGATGTCGCTGATCGACAGGCCTGCATCCTTCAGCGCGGCCTGGCAGGGCTTCATCGAGCGTTTGATCAGGTCGTCGACAAGGCTTTCCAGCTTGGCGCGGGTCAGCTTCATCACCATGTGCAGCGGCGTGCCCGAGTTGCGGTCCATCGAGATGAACGGCTGGTTGATCTCGGTCTGGCTGGAGGACGACAGCTCGATCTTCGCTTTTTCGGCCGCTTCCTTCAGGCGCTGAAGCGCCATCTTGTCCTGGGTCAGGTCGACGCCATGTTCTTTCCTGAACTCTTCGGCCAGGTAATTGACGATACGCATGTCAAAGTCTTCGCCGCCGAGGAACGTATCCCCGTTGGTGGATTTCACTTCGAACAGGCCGTCGTCGATTTCCAGAATGGTGATGTCGAAGGTGCCGCCGCCAAGGTCATAGACGGCGATGGTCTTGGTGTCTTTCTTGTCCAGACCATAGGCCAGTGCGGCGGCGGTCGGTTCGTTGATGATGCGCAGCACTTCAAGGCCCGCGATCTTGCCCGCGTCCTTGGTGGCTTGCCGCTGTGCGTCGTTGAAATAGGCCGGAACCGTGATGACGGCCTGAGTAACGGTTTCACCCAGATAGGCTTCGGCGGTTTCCTTCATCTTCTGAAGGATCATCGCGCTGACTTGCGCGGGCGAGAATTTCTCGCCGCGGACTTCGACCCAGGCGTCGCCGTTCCCACCGTTCACGATGGAATAGGGCACCAGTTTCTTGTCCTTTTCCACTTCCGCATCGGTCACGCGGCGCCCGATCAGGCGCTTGACTGCGAAAACGGTATTGGTGGGGTTGGTGACGGCCTGCCGTTTGGCGGCCTGTCCGACCAGACGTTCATTTTCCGTAAAGCCCACGATCGAGGGCGTGGTGCGAGCCCCTTCGGAGTTCTCGATGACGCGCGGCTGCGACCCGTCCATGATGGCGACGCAGGAGTTCGTGGTCCCGAGGTCGATCCCGATGACTTTGGCCATGATATGCTACCTCTTCTTTCGGCGATGTTGTGGAGGCGGACCCTGAAAAGGCTTCCGTCCCCGATCCCATTTCAAGCGGCGGGGCGGCCCGCCCCAACCGGCTTCCCGGCGTATATAGGCAGGGCGAAAAGCCCCTGCAAGCGTGACAATCGGATGAATTTCCAGAACGGCAGGGGGAAAGCCCCCTGTTGTTCCGCCCGATCAGGGGGCCAGCGAACAGCAACCCGAAAGGGCGATGGGTTCGGCACCGCTTTCCTGATCGGGATTGACGAACAGGCTGATCGACAGGCCGTAATCCCGGTCGCTCATTCCGTCGTTGCAGGATTCGGCGGTCAGCGTGGCAAAGCCCTTCCGCGCTGGTCCCTCGATCTGCCAGCCGATCTGGCCTGCGCGGCTGGTGCTGGACAGGTGCCAGTCAATCCAAAGCCCAAGCGCCCCGTCCTGATCCCCCATCTGTGACAGCGCCATATTGCGCCGGGCAGGGTCGTAGACCAGCGACCAGAAGGGTTCGGTGCCAAAGCAGGTCATTGGCCGGTCAAGGCTTTGCCAGCCCGGCCCAGCCACGGGCGCCAGATAGCGCATCGAGACCCACCCCGACGCCTCGCCCAGGTTGACGCGGCCCCAGGTGCCGCCGGGCGCCAGCGCGACAACCTCGACCATGCGGGCATCGTGCGGCAGGCTGCCGATCTGTGGTGCGTTTGCTTCGGGCAGCGTGCGGATGTTCAGCACATCATCCGGCGCCACATCCCGAACGTCGAAAAGGGCAGGCATGTCCTGCGCGAGGGCGGGGGTGGTAAGACAAGAGCAGGCGATCAGGGCAGCAAAGCGTGACGTCATCGTTTAGAGAACCAACTGGCCGAGATATGTTTACGGGTATAGAATTCCGCCATCATCCCGATGACGAAACAGACGCAGGTTACCTTCACGGCATAGCCGATGCTGGTGTAGTGGGGATGGTAATTCATGAACACGAAGCCCCGGCCCTGGTCGATGGTATGGAACAGGGGGTTCCAGTCAAACCATTGCCGGATCTTGTGCGGGGCCTGGTTGGCAATCAGCATCTTACCGCTGGCGATCATGTTTGCGCGCATGTAAACCATTGTCACAACACCAAAAACATCCGGTGCCCATGGTTTCGCGGCGAGGAAGATCATGCCAATGGCCACCCCCGAGGCCCAGGACAGCAGCATCATCCCCATCGCACCGACGGGATCGTGAATGGTGATGGGCGTGAAGGCGGCGTGGTAGCCATAAAGCACGCAGGAAGCAGACAGAATTTGCAGGTAAAGTGAACTCAGCGCCGATGAGGCGATGGACACGATGGTATTCATCGGCGCGTGTTTCATCATGGCCGAGGTCGGGCCTTCGGCACCCGCCACCGCACCCAGAGCCTTGGAATGAGTCATGAACATGAAGACGCCGGACATGACGTAAAGCACGAAATTCCCGCGCACGGCTGCTGCCCGGTTCGATCCCATCAGCGTCATCATCGTGTAGAACACCAGCACCAGCACGACGGTCTGCACCATGTTCAGCAGCAGACCCAGCACAGCATTGCCATGCCCCTGACGCACATGCCGTACGCTGGCGTGAAAAATCAGTTCCAGCGTGGCGAAGGCCGATTGTGCCGACGACCTTGCGCGTTCTGCCTCGAACATTCTGCCGCACCTCTTACGGACCTGGTTCCCATCTTGCGCGGGAAATCTTGCCGATCCCTTAGCGACGGATGATAAGGGGATCAGAAAAATGAAGCAACATTAAGGCCCCAAGGGCCGCGCGGAGCCTGCACATGGATCACTCGACCCTCGTTCCCGCCATTCGACGTCTCGCTCTGGAAGCGGGTGACCGGATCATGGAGATCTACAACTCGCCCGAGTTCGAGGTGAAATCCAAAAGTGATTCCAGCCCGGTGACCGAGGCGGACGAGGCAGCGGATGCGATCATCGCGGCTGGTCTGCGCGCGGCATTTCCGGATGTGGTGCTGATCACCGAAGAGCAGGCGGCGAGCCATGGCCTCAGCGCATCGACCTTCCTGATCGTCGATCCGCTGGATGGCACCAAGGAGTTCGTGCAGCGCCGTGGCGATTTTACCGTCAACATTGCCTATGTCGAAAACGGGGTGCCGCTGCGGGGGGTGGTCTATGCTCCGGCGAAGGGACGGCTGTTCTACACGCAGGAGGATGGCGCAGCGGTCGAGGAAACCGGCGCCTTCGACAAGGCCGCGCTTGGCCCGGTCACGCCGCTGCATGTCAGTACGCCGGACAATAATGCGCTGATGGTCGTTGCTTCCAAGTCGCATCGCGATGCTGCGACGGATGATTACATCGGTAAATACGGGGTAAAAGACATGACCTCGGCCGGGTCGTCGCTGAAATTCTGTCTGGTGGCGACGGGCGAGGCCGACCTGTATCCGCGCCTTGGCCGGACGATGGAATGGGATACCGCCGCCGGCGATGCCGTGCTGCGCGGTGCTGGCGGCCATGTCGTACGCTTCGATGATCACACGCCGCTGGCCTATGGCAAGGCGGGCTGGGATAATCCGTTCTTCATCGCCTATGCGCCGGGTGTGGAGCTGAAGAAGTGAGCGTCCTTCTGGCCATTCCCGCCCGCTATGCCTCGACCCGCTATCCGGGTAAGCCTCTGGTTTCGTTGAAAGGACCGGATGGGGAAAAGACCCTGATCCGCCGCTCATGGGAGGCGGCGCAGGGGGTGAAGGGTGTTGATCGCGTGGTGGTCGCCACCGATGACGACCGCATCAAAACCCATGCCGAAAGCTTTGGTGCCGAGGTGGTGATGACCTCCTCCGCCTGCCAGAACGGCACCGAACGCTGCGCCGAGGTGGCGGCGAAGCTGCCGGGCTATGAGATGGTGGTGAACCTGCAGGGCGACGCCCCGCTGACACCCGCATGGTTTGTCGAGGATCTGATTGCCGGTCTGCGCTCGGATCCGCAGGCCGATATTGCGACGCCGGTGCTGCGCTGCGATGGCCGGGCGCTGAACGGCTTTCTGGCCGACCGTCGTGCGGGTCGGGTCGGCGGCACCACTGCCGTGTTCGGCGTGGGCGGGCGGGCGCTCTATTTCTCGAAAGAGGTGATCCCCTATACCGGGAAGACCTTTGCTGACGAGGATGCGACGCCGGTCTTTCACCATGTTGGCGTCTATGCCTATCGCCCGCGCGCGCTGCGCGCCTATCCATCCTGGCCGGTTGGCCCGCTGGAGGTGCTGGAGGGGCTGGAGCAGCTCCGTTTCCTCGAGCAGGGCCGCAACGTGCTCTGCGTCGAGGTCGAAGCCAAGGGGCGTCAGTTCTGGGAGTTGAACAACCCCGAGGATGTGCCCCGGATCGAGGCCATGATGGCCGAGATGGCCGGCGCGTGACCGATCTGCCCACGATCAGTGTGATCGTGGCAAGCTGGCAGCGGCCGGAAGCCTTGCGGCGCTGCCTGACCGGGTTGCGGCAGCAGGATCATCCGCAGCTGGAGCTTTGCGTCGTGGCCGACAGGGCCGCCTGCGAGGCGGTGGTCGCGCCGATGCAGGCGGCGGGGCTGGTCTGCAAACTGGCGGTGGCGGCACTTCCCAACCTCTCGTTGTCGCGGAACACCGGGCTCGCTCTGGCTGCGGGTGAGGCTGTAGCCTTCATCGACGACGATGCGGTGGCCGAGCCGACCTGGGCGAGCCGCCTTGCCGCGGCCTTCCAGACTCCCGGCGTGGTCGCGGCAACCGGGTTCACGCGTGGTCGCAACGGGATTTCCTTTCAGTGGACGGCGACCGGGGTCGATGCGACGGGGCAGGACCATGCGCTGCACCTTCCGTCTGGCATCAGCATGCACTCCGGCACGCCACAACGGGCGGTGAAGCCCGTGGGCACGAACTGCGCCTTTCGGCGCATGGCCCTGCTTGGCGTGGGTGGTTTCGATCCGGCCTATCGGTTCTACCTTGAAGATGCCGATATTGCCCTGCGTCTTGCCCCCCTTGGTAAGACCGCCGTTGTGCCCGATGCGCAGGTGCATCACGGCTTCGAGGCCAGCAACCGCCGCCGGGCCGACCGCGTGCCTCTGGATCTGCATGAGATCGGCGCCTCCAGCATGGTTTTTCTGCGCCGTCATGCCGCAGAGCGGGAATGGGCCCCCGCGCTGGACCGTCTGCATGCCGACCAGCGGCGGCGGCTGCTCAGCCATATGGTCACCGGCCGGATCGAGCCACGCGAGGTCGAGCTTCTGCTGCGGGGGTTATATGCGGGTATAGCGGACGGGGCTGCCCGTCCGTTGCCGGTACTCCCATCCTTGCCCGACACCTCCGGGTCCTTCCTTCCGCTTCCTGGCACCGGGCCGCGTCCGGGCGCTGTTGTGGCGGGCAGGGTGTGGCAACGCGCGCAGCTTGCCCGCCGGGCGCGTGCGGCGGTGGCGGCGGGGGCGGTGACCACGGTCCTGCGCTTCAGCCCGACAGGGCTGCGCCATCGGGCGAATTTCCATCCCGATGGCTACTGGCAGCAATGGGGAGGTCTGTTTGGCGCGGCCCGCCGCGAGGAACCGCCTTTCCGCCTGATGCGTTTCGATGACAGGGTGCTGCGTGAATGTCGCAGATGGGCGGAAGTGCGCCCATGTGTGGCAGACCCCGAGCGGGTGTCTTGAGTGCGCGCATGGCCTGCGTTAGGCGTCACAGGAGTTTGCCGTAATCCCACACCTGACTTCCAAAATGGCACCTTTTTGTCACTTTATTTGGTTATGCAGGATGAAATGCGGTATGATCGCCCGAAATGGCGTGCCAGCCTTTGTTTGAAAGCATGCAAATGCAAGAGGAATCGAGCCAGATCATGAAGCCCAGAAAGGTGACCAAGGCGGTATTTCCGGTTGCGGGTCTCGGGACCCGTTTTCTGCCTGCGACGAAGTCGATCCCGAAAGAGATCATGACGCTGGTGGACCGTCCGCTGATCCAGTACGCGATCGACGAGGCGCGGGCGGCGGGGATCAAGGAGTTCATCTTCGTGACCTCGCGCGGCAAGTCAGCGCTGGAGGATTACTTCGACCACGCGCCGGAGCTGGAAAGCGCGCTGCGCAAGAAGGGCAAGAGTGACCTGCTGGAGGTCCTGAAGGACACCAACATGGATTCGGGCGCCATCGCCTATGTGCGGCAGAACCAGCCGATGGGGCTGGGCCATGCCGTCTGGTGCGCCCGCCGCCTGATCGGCAACGAGCCCTTCGCGGTGCTGCTGCCCGATGACGTGATCGCGGCCGAGAAATCCTGCCTGGCGCAGATGGTGGAGGCCTACGAACAGACCGGCGGCAACATGGTCGCCGCGATGGAAGTGCCGCCGCCCAAGGCCTCGGCCTATGGCGTGCTCGACATCGCCGAGGACATGGGCACCATCATCCGTGCCAAAGGCATGGTGGAGAAGCCGAAAGCGGAAGAGGCGCCGTCGAACCTTGCGGTCATCGGCCGCTACATCCTGTCGCCGAAGGTGCTGACCAACCTGAACCGGATGAAGCAGGGCGCGGGCGGCGAGATCCAGCTGACCGATGCCATCGCCGAAGAGATTGGCGAGGGCGGCGAGGGCGTCTACGGCTACCGCTTCCGCGGCCAGCGCTACGACTGCGGCTCGAAAGCCGGGTTCCTGCAGGCCACCGTCGCCTTCGGCATGGCCCGCGACGACCTCCGCGACGAATTCTCCGCCTATCTCCACGACACCCTGGCCCAACAGAAAGCCGCGCAGTAACACGCGTGCCCGCCAGAGGAATGACACAGGCCCGCCGGACGGCGGGCCTGATGCATTAAGAGGGGCCGGGTCAGATGAAGTCGAACATATGGGCGCGCAGATCGCCTTCCTCGAACCCTTCCAGCAGGATCCGGTTACGCCCGACCACGATCAGCGTATCCAGCCCGCCGTTCACCGACCTTGTGTCCAGATCGCGGAAGGTCAGCCCGCGTCCCGACAGGTCGATGATGTCGCGGCCATCGCGGAAATCGCTGATCACATCCTGGCCGAACCGCCCGGTGAAGACGAAACGGTCCGCATCGGCCCCGCCGGTCAGCGTATCCTTGCCGCTTCCGCCATCCAGCGTATCGCGGCCGGTGCCTCCCTGCAGAATGTCATTGCCGCTGCCGCCGTTCAGGACATCTCTGCCGCCTTCGCCGCGCAGCAGGTCGGCGCCGGTCTGGCCCGCCAGAGAGTCATTGCCGCTGCCCCCCAGCAAGGTGTCGTTGCCACTGCCACCCAGCAATGTGTCCCGGCTGCTGCCGCCCAGCAGGCGATCCGCACCACTGCCGCCGTTCAGTGTATCGTTGCCGGATTCGCCATAGAGACTGTCATTGCCCGACCCGCCCAGCAGACGGTCATTGCCGCGGCCGCCGCGCAGGATATCGTGGCCCCGGTCTCCCGACAGCTGATCATCGCCGCCGAGCCCGCGCAGCACATCATCCCCGGCAAGGCCGCGGATCGTATCGGGCCCCGCCGTGCCCGGCAGCGTGTCATTGCCCGGGGTCGCATCGTTCAGGTTGCGGATGTCGATGGTGAAGCTGCGGCTGATCTTGCCGCCCGCGCCGTCATCCACCTCGACCGTCACCTGATGCGCGGTCGCCGTCTCGAAATCCAGCGCCCCGGCCACCACCAGCCGGTTGCCATCCAGCGCGAAACGCCCGCCCGCATCATCGGTCAGCCGGAAGGTCAGGCTGTCGCCATCCGGGTCATCGGCTGAAAGCCTGCCGACCAGCGTGCCTGCGGCCGAATTCTCGTTCACCGCCGTGCCCGACAGCGCCAGATCGGCAGGCGCGCCGTTCACATCCAGAATGCCCATGATATGCGGGAAAGAGCCGTTGGCACCCGGATTGATATCCTCCACCCGCTGCGTGCCGTCGGCGGTGCCGTCCGTCACCCAGAGTTCGGTGCCGCCGTCAGCATCATGGGCCACGAAATAGACCAGATCCCCCACCGCAGTCAGCGAATAGGGATTGGAGGAGCTGCCGCCCGCCACGATATCCTTCAGCAGCACGGTGCCGGTCGCCGTGCCGTCGGAAATCCACAACTCCGTGCCGCCCGATCCGTTGGTGCCGGCAAAGACCACCTTGCCGCTGGCGCCCAGGGCCGCGATCCGGCCGGTGCCATAGCCCACACCATCGAAGCTGCCGTTCAGGTTCAGGACCTGTTTCGTCCCCGTCGAGGTGCCGTCGGAGACCCAGAGCTCATTGCCCTGACCGGCGACCTGGGCCGCGAAGAACAGCTTGCCGCCCGCCAGCGTCATCGGCTGCGGAGAGCTGCTGCTGTTGCCGGGATTGATGTCCTTCACGATCTGGGTGCCGCCCGTGGTGCCGTCGCTGCGCCACAACTCCAGCCCCTGCCCCGTGGTCGAGGCGGCGAAATAGGCCACACCATCCATCAGCACCAGATTCTGCGGCGTGGAGGATCCGGCCCCGGCATTGATATCCTTCAGAAGTTCGGTGCCCTCCGTGGTGCCGTCCGTCACCCAGAGCTCGGACCCCTCGCCCGCGCTATAGGCCGCGAACAGCGCCCGCCCGTCCCCGAGATCCAGAAACTGGAACGGGCTGCTGGCGCCGCTGCCGGGGTTGATGTCCTTCAGCAACCGGGTGCCGAATTCGGTGCCGTCGCTGATCCACAGCTCGGTGCCATTGGTCGCGTCATAGGCCCGGAACAGCAGCTTGCCATCCAGATCCAGCAAGGGCCAGGCGCCGGAACCGCTGCTGCCGGGGTTGATGTCCTTCACCAGCACCGTGCCGTCGCCGGTCCCGTCGGTCTTCCACAGCTCATAGCCGTTGGTATCGTCATAGGCCGTGAAATAGACGGTCTGTCCCACGGTCAGGAAGTTGTAGGGCAAAGAGCTGTCAGGCCCGAAGCGGATATCCTTCAAAAGCGTGGTGCCCGCCTCCGTCCCGTCCGAGATCCAGAGTTCGGAGCCCGCCGTGCCGTCATTGGCAGCGAAGATCATCTGCCCGTCCAGCAGGGCGAAAGGAATGGAGGTCAGACCATCGTCATTGCCGTCCCGGATGTCGCGCACCAGGCTGGCGGATGTGCCGGTGGTATCGGTGGTCCAGAGCTCATAGCCAAGCGTGCCGTTATGGGCCGCAAACAGAAGTTTGTAGGTCATTGTCATAATCCCTGAAATAAACAAATAGTGTATCCAGAGTGCCACAACCCCCTTTTTGGTCAAGGAAAACACGTCTTCGGCCCGCCAAAAGACGGATTTCCCCCGGCCCGCCTCCCCTCCCCCCTTGGAGAGGATGCAAAAATTTGTCAAAGCGCAGTCCAGCCAGTTTCAAAGGGGCTATTCATGACGACGCGCACCTCTGCCGATACGCTTTCTCCGGCCACGCTGACCCACCTGCAACGTCTGGAGGCCGAGAGCATCCACATCATGCGCGAGGTGGTGGCCAATGCCGAAAACCCGGTGATGCTGTATTCCGTGGGCAAGGATTCAGCCTGCATGCTGCATCTGGCCAAGAAGGCCTTCTACCCGGCGCCGCCGCCTTTCCCGCTCTTGCATGTCGACACGACCTGGAAGTTCCGGGCGATGTATGACCTGCGCGACAAGGCGGCGAAGGATGCCGGGATGGAACTGCTGGTCCATCACAACCCGGAAGCCATGGAAAAGGGCATCAACCCCTTCGACCACGGCAGCCTGCATACCGACATGTGGAAGACCGAGGGTCTGAAACAGGCGCTGACCAAGTGGAATTTCGACGTGGCCTTCGGCGGTGCGCGCCGCGACGAGGAAAAGTCGCGTGCCAAGGAACGGGTGTTCTCGTTCCGCTCGGCCAACCATCGCTGGGACCCGAAGAACCAGCGCCCGGAACTGTGGAAGCTTTACAATACCCGCAAGGCCAAGGGCGAAAGCATCCGGGTCTTCCCGATCTCCAACTGGACCGAACTGGACATCTGGCAATATATCCATCTCGAAGGCATCGAGATCGTGCCGCTTTACTTCAGCGCGCCGCGTCCGACCGTGATCCGCAACGGCCTCATGCTGATGGTGGACGACGACCGCTTTCCGCTGGCCCCCGGCGAAACCCCGGTCATGCGCTCGATCCGCTTCCGCACGCTGGGCTGCTACCCGCTGACCGGCGCGGTGGAATCCGAGGCGAAGACCCTGCCCGAGGTCATTCAGGAAATGCTGCTGACCACCACCTCGGAACGTCAGGGCCGTGCCATCGACCACGATCAGTCGGCCTCGATGGAGAAGAAGAAGCAAGAGGGGTATTTCTGAGATGACCGCGACCCAGGATCCCGTTTACGTCACCGACACGCTGATCGCCGAGGATATCGACGCCTATCTGCTGAAGCACCAGCACAAGACCATGCTGCGCTTCATCACCTGCGGCTCGGTCGATGACGGCAAGTCGACGCTGATCGGCCGGCTGCTTTACGACACCAAGATGATCTTCGAGGATCAGCTTGCAAGCCTTGAACATGACAGCAAGGCGGTGGGCACGCAGGGCGGCGACATCGACTTCGCGCTTTTGGTCGACGGTCTTGCGGCCGAGCGTGAACAGGGCATCACCATCGACGTGGCCTATCGCTTCTTCGCCACCGAGAAGCGCAAGTTCATCGTGGCCGATACCCCCGGACACGAGCAATATACCCGCAACATGGTCACCGGCGCCTCGACCGCCGATCTGGCCGTGATCCTGATCGACGCGCGCCAGGGCGTGCTGACCCAGACCCGGCGGCACAGCTATCTGGTGCAGCTTCTGGGCATCCGCAACGTGGTGCTGGCCATCAACAAGATGGACCTCGTCGGCTACAGCCAGGAACGCTTCTACGAGATCGTCAAGGATTACTCGCATTTCGCCCAGCAGATCGGGATGGAAAGCTTCCTGCCGATCCCGATTTCCGGGCTGAAGGGCGAGAATATCGCCACCAGAAGCGCGGCGATGCCCTGGTATCAGGGGCCGACGCTGTTGCAGCATCTGGAAGAGGCGCCGGTCAACGATGCCCGCATGCAGAATTATGCCTTCCGCATGCCGGTGCAGTGGGTGAACCGCCCCAATCTCGATTTCCGCGGCTTCACGGGCCAGATCGGCACCGGCACCGTGCGGCCGGGTGATGCGATCCGGGTGCTGCCCTCGGGCAAGACCACCACGGTGAAGCAGATCGTCACCTTCGACGGCAATCTGGACCGGGCGGTGGCGGGCCAGTCCATCACACTGACCTTCGCCGACGAGATCGACTGCTCGCGCGGCGATGTCATCGTGCAGGCCGATGAGCCCTGCGAGGTCGCCGACCAGTTCGAGGCGACGCTGGTCTGGATGGACGAGCACGAGATGCTGCCCGGCCGTCCCTATCTGCTGAAGCTTGGCACCCAGACGGTGACGGCGACGGTGACGGAGCCCAAATACGAGGTCAACGTCAACACGCTGGAACATCTGGCCTCGAAGACGCTGGGGCTGAATGCGATCGGCGTGGTAAACATCTCGCTCGACCGGGCGATCCCGTTCGAGGCCTATGCGGTGAACCCCGATCTGGGCGGCTTCATCCTGATCGACCGCATGACCAATGCGACCGTGGCTTCGGGCATGATTCATTTCGCCCTGCGCCGCAGCCAGAACATCCACTGGCAGGCGGTCGATGTGAACCGCGAGGCCCATGCCGCGCTGAAGAACCAGAAACCTGCCGTGGTCTGGTTCACCGGCCTTTCCGGCTCGGGCAAGTCGACCATCGCCAATCTGGTGGAAAAGAAGCTGCATGCCATGGGCAAGCACACGTTCCTGCTGGATGGCGACAACGTGCGCCATGGCCTCAACCGCGATCTGGGCTTCACCGATGCCGACCGGGTGGAAAACATCCGCCGCGTCGGCGAGGTGGCGAAGCTGATGACCGATGCGGGTCTGATCGTGCTCACGGCCTTCATCTCGCCCTTCCGGTCGGAGCGCCGGATGGTGCGCGAACTGATGGCCGGGGGCGAGTTCATGGAGGTCTTCGTGAACACCCCGCTGGAAGTGGCCGAGGCGCGCGACGTGAAGGGGCTCTACAAGAAGGCCCGTTCGGGTCAGCTGAAGAACTTCACCGGCATCGACAGCCCCTATGAGGCCCCGGAACTGGCCGAACTCACCGTGAACACGGTCGAGCTTTCGGCCGAGGAAGCCGCGGACCGCGTTATCGAGGCCATCCTCGCCCGCTGATCGCGCCAAACCCGCCCGAGGGCCACCTGCCAGACCGCAGGCGGCCCTTTTTTCTTGCAGGAACGCCAACTTGCGGATGTCCGGCTTGAGCCGCGCCCGAAAACAAGGATAGCCTTATCTCAAGCTTCAGGAGGCCATGCCATGCTGATCACGCCCGTTCTTCTGGCCGGTGGCTCCGGCACGCGCCTTTGGCCCGCGTCTCGCAAGGCCTATCCCAAGCAATTCGTGCAGTTGACCGGCAAAGAGACCCTGTTTCAGGCCTCAGCGCTGCGGCTGTCGGGCGAAGCGCCGGACTATTGTTTTACAGCGCCCGTCGTGGTGACCGGGTCAGATTTCCGCTTCATCGCGACAGAGCAACTGGCCGCCATCGGCGTCGATCCTGGCACAGTGCTGATCGAGCCAGAGGGGCGCAATACCGCGCCCGCCATCCTTGCCGCCGCGCTGTGCGCGCTGGATCAGGACCCGCAGGCGGTACTGCTGGTCGCGCCATCTGACCATGTCGTCCCTGATGCCGCCGCCTTCCGCGCCGCCGCCGGGCGCGGGCTAGAGGCGGTGCGCCAAGGGCAGATGCTGCTGTTTGGAATTGCCCCCGACCGGCCCGAAACCGGCTATGGCTGGCTGGAACTGGCCAGCGCCCCGGACAGGGAGATGCCAGTGCTGCCGCTGCGGCGTTTCGTCGAGAAACCGGATGCCTCACGCGCGGCACAGATGCTGGCGGCGGGCAATTACCTGTGGAATGCCGGGATATTCCTGTTCCGGGCTGCCGACATTCTGGCCGCTGCCGAAACCCACGCGCCCGATCTGGTCGCCCCGGTCCGAGCCGCAGTGAAACAGGCCCGGCCGGATCTGGGGTTCCTCCGACTGGCCCCTGAGCCCTGGGCTCGGCTGCGTGACATTTCCATCGACTATGCAGTGATGGAAAAGGCCGACAACCTGGCCGTGGTTCCCTATGGCGCGGGCTGGTCCGATCTGGGGGGCTGGGATGCGATCTGGCGCGACAGCCCTGCCGATGCGCAGGGCACCGTGACCACCGGCCCGGCCACCGCCCTTGATTGCCGGAACAGCCTGCTGCGCTCCGATTCCACCGGGCTGGAACTGGTCGGGATCGGGCTGGAGGACATCATGGCCATCGCCACCCCCGATGCGGTGCTGGTGGCACATATGTCCCGCGCGCAGGAGGTGAAACGGGCCGTCGAGGCGCTGAAGGCCCGGGGGGCACCGCAGGCCGTGCAGTTCCCGCGCGATTACAGGCCCTGGGGCTGGTTCGAGACCCTCGCCCTAGCGGACCGCTTTCAGGTTAAGCGTATCGTGGTAAAGCCCGGCGGCACCCTGTCGCTGCAAAGCCATTTCCACCGTGCGGAACACTGGATCGTGGTATCCGGCACCGCCCGCGTCACCATAGACGATGATGTTCGGCTGCTGGCGGAAAATCAGTCGGTCTACATCCCGCTCGGGGTGAAGCACCGGATGGAAAACCCCGGAAAGGTGCCCATGGTGCTGATCGAGGTGCAGACCGGCGCCTATCTGGGCGAGGATGACATCATCCGCTTCGAGGATGTCTATGCCCGCGGCCAGGGGGCGAAGGGCTGATCAGGCCAGACGCACCGCCAGCAGCGCCAGCCCGCGTTCCAGCATCCTGGCCGCGACCCTAGGGCTTTCCGCCTCGGCATAAAGTCGAAGTTCGGGCGCATTGCCCGACGAACGCAGATGCAGGATGCGCCCCGAGGCGAGTGTGACCCGCAGCCCATCTGTGCGGTCCTGCCGGTCCCCGGTCTCGTCTAGCGCCGCCAAAAATGCCGCCAGTGCCGCCGGATCGGTCTCCAGCCCGGCCAGCAACGCCTGTGTCCGGGCAGTTTCCACCTGCTCCAGCCGGCCGGTGGCAGTAAAGCGGGCAGGCTCTGCCGCCAGCAGCGTGGTAAGCCCTCCGACCCGGCGCGCGGCGGCCAGCACCGTGACCAGCGGCAGCAGGCTGTCGCGGGTCATCAGCCGGGGCAGCGGCCCGGCTGGCCCCTCGGCCTCGAAGCCCAGCAGAAAGCCGCCATTCGCCTCGTATCCCGCGACACGCCCGCCCGCCTGCTCCATTGCTGCGATGACATGGGGCGAGCCGATCCGCGTGCGCAGCACACGAGCGAAACGGCCCGCAAGCTCGGCCCCGGTATTGGAACTGACCGGCGTCACCACGGTTTCGGCACCAAGACATCCGGCGGTGATCTGGCCAAGAATATCACCCGGAACCACCTGCCCCACCGCATCGGCCAGCAGTGGCCGGTCACCATCGCCATCGGTGGAAAGGATCGCATCGAACCCCGGTGCCCAGCGGGCCAGATCGGCGCGGGCATCAGGACTGACGGCCTCGGTATCGACTGGCACAAAAGTCTCTGAACGGCCTACAGAGACGGTTTCAGCCCCCAGCGCCCGCATCGCCCCAGCCAGAAGATCGCGCGAAACCGCGCTGTGCGCCCAGATCCCCAGCCGCAGGCCCGACAGCGCCCCGGCCCCGAAAGCGGTAACGATGCGCGCCACCCAGTCGGGACCGACAGTTTTAAGCGGGCGCGTCACGGGCCCCGGGCTGCGGGGCGCCATCCCCAGCGCAGCCAGAATCGCAGCCTCGTCCGTTTTGGTGATCTCACCAGCGGGCGTGTAGAATTTCAGCCCGTTGCGATCAGCCGGAATATGGCTGCCCGTCACCATGACCGAGGCCGCCCCCGCCCGCATCGCCGCCAGGGCCAGCGCGGGTGTCGGGACCCGCCCGCAATCGACCGTCGCAAGCCCCATGCCCCGCGCCGCCTCCAGCACCACGGCGGCCAGATCGGGCGACGAGGGCCGCAGATCCTGCCCGACCCACACCTCTCTCCCCGTCGGGCAGGCCGTCACGAAGGCACGGATATGGTCGGCCACCAGCGCGGGAGTCAGGTCCACCACCAGCCCGCGCAACCCGCTTGTCCCGAATTTCGGCGCCATGCCTGCCCTCCCGCATCGTTCCGTGCAAGGATGTCAGGAAGCCGACCGCCCCGCCAGCCCCGGTGCGCCGAGCCGGAAAACCGCCTGCGACCGCCTCGGCCCCCGTATTCCGCCTTGCCATGCCGCGCCCCTTGGCGGATAGGAACCCGGCACAGTGATTTCAGGAGCGTCTCATGCAGGATCGTCCGGCAAAACATTGTCTCATGGTGGGAGCGGGCCTTTCAGGCGCCGTGATCGGCCGCATGCTGGCTGAGGCGGGGCATCGTGTCACGGTGCTGGATGCGCGCGGCCATATCGGGGGCAACTGCCATACCGAGCGCGACGCCGGGACCGGGGTCATGGTGCATGTCTACGGGCCGCATATCTTCCACACCGACGATGCCGAGGTCTGGGACTATGTGAACGGGTTCGAAACCTTTCTTCCCTACAAGAACCGGGTGAAGACCACCTCGCAGGGGGCGGTCTATTCGCTGCCGGTCAACCTGCACACGATCAACCAGTTCTTCGGCCAGACGCTCCGCCCCGACGAGGCGAAGGTCTTTCTGGAAAGCAAGGCCGATACCTCGATCACCGACCCGCAGACCTTCGAGGAACAGGCGCTGCGCTTCGTCGGGCCTGATCTCTACGAGGCCTTCTTCAAGGGCTATACGATCAAGCAATGGGGCTGCGCGCCCTCGGATCTTCCGGCCTCGATCCTGAAGCGGCTGCCGGTGCGGTTCAACTACGACGACAATTATTTCTTCCACAAGTTCCAGGGCATGCCGGAGAACGGCTATACCGCGATGATCGGGCGCATCCTCGATCACGCCAATATCACCGTGACGCTGAACACCCCGGTCAGCCGCGATCAGGCGGCCGGGTATGACCATGTGTTCTATTCCGGCCCGATCGACGGCTGGTTCGGCTTCGAGCTGGGCCGGCTGGGCTATCGCACGCTGGATTTCGAACGCTTCGACTATCAGGGCGATTATCAGGGCTGCGCGGTGATGAATTACGGCGATGTCGGTGTGCCCTATACCCGCATCACCGAGCACAAGCATTTCGCTCCCTGGGAAAGCCATGAGGGGTCAGTGCTTTACAAGGAGTTCTCGCGCGCCTGCGGGCCGGAGGACATCCCCTATTACCCGATCCGCCAAGTGGCCGAGAAAACCCTGCTGGCCGAATATGTCGCCCGGGCCGAGGCGGAGCCCAATGTCACCTTCGTCGGCCGTCTGGGCACCTATCGCTATCTCGACATGGATGTGACCATCCGCGAGGCGCTGGATTGCGGCCGCTGCTATCTGGCCACACTGGAAACCGGCGGCCGCATGCCTGCGTTCACGGTGAACCCGCTCTGATCCCGTGCCTGGGGCTTCCGGGCGCAGGATTTGTAGAAACGGCAGTCCGGGTTACTTGCTGTAGCCCGGTCCCAGCGACCAGATCCATGCATCGCCGATCATCTGGCGCAGCGTCGAATGTTTCGGCTGCCAGCCCAGCTCCTCGATGGCACGGGCTGAACCTGAAACCAGTGCCGTCGCATCGCCTGCCCGCCGCGCCCCCTCGACGATGGGCACCTCGCGGTTGGTGACGGCCCGGCTGGCGTCGATCACCTCGCGCACGGTGAAGCCGGTGCCGGTGCCCAGGTTGAAGACCCGGTTGCCCTTGCCCTCCAGCAGCCATTGCAGCCCCAGCACATGCGCCCCGACCAGATCCATCACATGCACATAATCACGCACACAGGTGCCGTCGCGGGTAGGATAGTCACTGCCAAAGACCGTCAGCGCCGGGCGCTTGCCCGCCACGGCATCGAGCATCAGCGGGATCAGATGGGTTTCCGGCACATGCTGCTCGCCCACCTCGCCCTCGGGGTCCGAGCCCGCAACGTTGAAATAGCGGAAGATCACATGATTGAGTCCGTGGCTTTCGCCGAAATTGGCCAGCATATCCTCGATGGCGCGCTTCGAGGCGCCATAGGAATTGATCGGCTTCTGCACCGAGTTCTCATCCAGCAGCACCCCGTCCTGATCGCCATAGGTGGCGCAGGTCGAGGAGAAGACAAAGTTTTTGCAGCCTGCGACCAGCGCACCCTCGATCAGGTTCAGTGCCCCCATCACGTTGACGCGCCAGTATTTACCGGGGTCCTTCATGCTTTCACCCACTAGGCTCAGCGCCGCGAAATGCAGCACGGCGACGGGCTGGTATTGCGCGAAGGCCGCATCGACGTCAGCGCGGTTCATCAGGTCGCCCTTGAAGAAGGGGCCGAATTTCACCGCCTCTTCCCAGCCGGTGTTCAGATTGTCGAAGGTCACCGGGGTGAAGCCCGCCGCCTTCAGCACCTTGCAGGCATGGGCCCCGATATAACCCGCGCCACCCGTCACCAGAACCGTCTGCACCTACTTTGCCCCCTTTTTCTTTGAGGGCATGTTTAGGCTACACATTCCCGCTAAGACAACCACTTGGGCAGTCGTATCTACCTAAAGGAAAAGAATCAGTGTTCCAACTCCTGATGTTTCGCATGCGAAACATCAGGAGCGCAACCCTAGAGAATGACGTCGAAATCCGCCGCCGTCAGCTTCAGCCCACTGTCCAGAACGGCGAATTTCACCGCTGCCCCCTTCCCCGACCCGTCGACATCGTAGAACAGCGCGCCGGTCTTGCTGTCATAGATGATCCGGTCATCGGCCTCGCGCGCCTTCGCACCGATGGCAAAGGCCTCCGCCGCCAGATCGCCCGCTTTCAGCTTGCGGAAGACCGAGCGATCCAGTTCGAACGTATCCGCCGCCACGTTGAAATCGGTCACGCGGTCCAGATTGCTCTTGCCCAGGGCCGTATCGAAGACAAAGACATCCTTGCCCGCGCCGCCGGTCAGCACATCCTTCCCGGCCCCGCCTGACAGCCGGTCATTGCCCGCGCCGCCCTCCAGCCGGTCGGCCCCGCCCTGCCCCGACAGAACGTCGCGCCCGCCATTGCCCTGAAAGACATTGGCCTTGCCGTCGCCGGTCATGCTGTCCGCCTTCTTCGAGCCGGAGAATATCTCGATCGAGACGAAACGCGGGGTCACCGCCGCTGCCAAGGTACCCACCCGCGCCGCAGGCTGGTCGCCCAGATCGAAGATGGCCGCCTCCTCAAAGATCACCCGGTCGCGGCCCGCCCCGCCACTGACCAGATCCTCGTCATCGACCAGCTCGAACGTATCTGCGCCGCCGCCGCCCGACAGTGTATCGGCCCCGGCCCCGCCGGTCAGCGTGTCGGTCCCGGCCCCGCCCGACAGGCTGTCATCGCCCGTACCCCCTTCAAGCGCATCAGACCCCGACCCGCCATCCAGCGTATCGGCATCTGCCCCGCCATCAAGGCTGTCATCGCCGCCCTCGCCGATCAGCTGGTCGGCCCCGCCGCCGCCCGAGGCCGTGTCATCGCCCGCGCCAAGCGCCACGATATCGGCCACGATGGCGCCGGTATAACGTTCCGCCACCTTGCTGGTATCAAAGATGAAAGCCGCGCGGCCCAGTTCCTCCAGATCGTCGAAGCCCAGGATGGTGATGCGCTGGGTGAAGCCGTAGGCGGTGATGTCGATGGCGCCGTCGTCGCCCAGATCCTTCCAGAAATAGGTCTTGAGCGTGGTGAAATTCTCGATCCCCAGTTCGCGCAAGTCGATCAGATCCTCTTCCGCGCGCGAAAAATCGGCGATCACCGCCCCGCCGTTCGAGGTGCCGCGGCCATAATCGTTCAGACTGTCGATGAAGCCGGTCCAGGAACCCATGACGAAGCGGTCGGCCCCGGCCCCGCCATACATGGTATCCGATCCGGCCCCGCCCGAAACCTCGTCATTGCCGGCCCCGCCATAAAGCTGGTCCGAGCCGTCGCCGCCTTCCATCTCGTCGGTGCCCGCGCCGCCATAAAGCGTGTCGGCTCCGGCTCCGCCGGACAGGCTGTCATTGCCGATCTCGCCGAACAGCCGGTCACGGCCCTGCCCCAGCCCGCCGTCCAGCGCATCATTGCCGCGCCCGCCGAACAGATCATCATGGCTGCGCGTGCCGGTAATGCTGTCGGCCGAGACATTGGTCGAGAACAGGAAATTCCCGGCATTCAGCGTGCCCACCGTGGCGGCGGCCCCCAGCTCCAGCTTGTTGAGGAAGCCGTTCTGCGTTACCAGCAGCGAAATAGAGCCGTTTTCAGTGATCAGCAGCCGCTGCACCGTCTCGACATCCGAAATGCCCAGTTCGCGCAGGTCGATCCGGTCCTCGGCGGTCCAGTCGGTGATGCGGTCGATGCTGTCCTCGATCATGCTGGCCGTGCGGTTGCCTGCCATGCTGAACATATCGGCCCCGGCGCCACCGGTCAGCGTGTCATTGCCGCCCTGCCCGGCCAGCGTATCGGCCCCGGCCCCGCCGGTCAGCACATCGTCATAGGACAGCGCCCAGTCGGTATAGACGAAGGCATCTTCCTCGCTTTCGGTCACTGTATCGCCGAACAGCCGGTCGTCGCCATCGCCGCCTGACAGGCTGTCGCGGCCGATACCGCCCAGCAGGTCATCCGCACCCGCACCGCCATCCAGCGTATCGTCGCCCGACTCGCCCTCCAGCCGGTCCGATCCGCCGGAGCCTGACAGCAGGTCAGCGCCGGTGCCGCCAAACAGGCTGTCATTGCCCGCCTCGCCGAACAGCCGGTCACGGCCACCGCCACCCGACAGGTTGTCATCACCGCCGCCGCCGAAGAAATCATCAGCCTGATTTCCGCCGGATCTGTAATCGGCCTCGTCATTCACCGCCAGAACCACATTGGCCGAGCCGATGGCCGCGAGATCCGTCCAGTTCAGAAGCCGCAACACATTGCGATAGCCATTCATGTAGCTGACCAGTTCGGTCGTCTCGCCGCTGACGGCCAGCAGAGCCTGCACCGTGGCAAATTCGGTGATCCCCGCCTCGGTCACGTCGATCTTGTCGGCGGTGGTCCAGTCGGTCACCACATCGACCGTATCGGCTGAAAGCGTGTTCCAGCCCTCGCTGCTGTAGGCCAGACGGAAAGCATCGGCGCCCTCGCCCCCGGTCAGCGTGTCATTGCCGGCGCCACCCGCCAGCAGATCGTCACCCGCCCCGCCGGTCAGCACATCATGGTAGATCAGGTTCCAGGTGGTGATCGCCGTATCGCCCACCAGCGTATCGGCATCGGCGCCGCCGTTGATCGTATCGGCCCCCGCGCCGCCCTCGATACTGTCGAGCCCGGCCCCGGCCTGCACCAGATCGGCGCCCGCCCCGCCGAAGACCGTATCGGAACCAGCGCCACCATAGAGCGCATCCTCGCCGCCACCCCCGTCGATCCAGTCATTGCCAGTCTCGCCGAACAGCCGGTCGATGCCACCCAGCCCGGAGATATTGTCATCGCCGCCGCCGCCGAAGAAATCATCGCGCGCCTCGGAGCCCTGAATCCAGTCGACGGTGGTATCGACCGACAGCACCGCCCGCGCCGCCGTCAGATCCTCGGGGCGGAACAGCGTGCCCAAGGACAGGATGGTGCGATAGCCGTTCTGCCAGACCACCACCGACGAGGCAGTGCCGCCCGCATTGTCGACCAGCAGCATGCGCGCGGTTTCAAGATCAGAGATACGGGCTTCGGAAAAGTCGATCCTGTCTTCCGTCGCATTGAAATCCACCGCCACATCGGTGGTATCAGCGGCCAGGGACAGGCCCGAATAGGCCCAGTAGGCCCCGAAGCTCAGCCGGAAGGCATCGGACCCCGCGCCGCCGGTCAGCCGGTCATCCCCCGCGCCCCCGGCCAGCGTATCGGCCCCGGCCCCGCCCTCCAGCGTGTCGTTGAAGGCCTGCTGCCAGTTGGTATCCTCGTCATCGCCGCGGATCAGGTCATCATCGGCGCCGCCAGCTAGGCTGTCGGTGCCCTCGCCGCCGATGATCTGGTCATGCCCCGCGCCGCCATCGACACTGTCATTGCCGAAAGAGGCGGTGATCGTGTCGGAACCGTCGCCGCCGAACAGCAGGTCATTGCCCGCACCGCCATCGGCATTGTCATTGCCGCTTTCACCAAACAGCCGGTCATCATCCCCGCCGCCACTGAGGATGTCATCGCCCCGGCCGCCGAACAGATCGTCCCGCGCTTCGGTGCCATAGACGTAATCGTTCTGTGTGACATTCGACAGCACGACATTGCCGGTGCCAAGGCTCTGCGGATCACTGACAGAGCCGTTCAGCGCCAGTTCGGTGCGATAGCCATTATTCCAGATCGTCAGCATCATGCCGGTGCTGCCCTGGCTTTCCAGCAGATAGCGTAGGGTGGTGATGTCGCTGATCCCGGCCGTGGACACGTCGATCCGGTCCTCGGCGCTGAAATCGGTCACGGTATCGCGAGTATTCGCGGTCAGCTGGGCATTGGAATATTGCTGGGCATGGATGCGGAACGTATCGGCGCCGCTGCCGCCGGTCAGTTGATCCTCGCCCGCGCCGCCCGCCAGCAGATCATTGCCGACGCCACCCGAGAGTGTGTCATTCCACAGAGCATCAGGCTGGGTAGCGGATTCGCCGAACAGCGTATCATTGCCGTCGCCGCCATTCAGGGAATCGGCGCCATCCTCACCTTCGATGAAATCATTACCATCACCGCCCTCGACCCGGTCGTCATCAGCCCCAGCGACGATCGTGTCGGAACCGGCGCCGCCATAGAGAGTGTCATTGCCATCCATACCATAGACGACATCATTTCCGCCCGCTGCCAGCACCCGGTCATCCCCGGCCCCGGCGTCGATCTGATCCCCGCCATTCGCCCCGAACAGGTCATCCCGGCCGCTGGTGCCATAGCTGTACACCGGGCTGGTCGAGGTGGCGAGGATCACATCCGCCGCCGCCAGCGCCGAAACGCCGTTCAGTCGAATGGTCTGAAGGTAATCGTTGACGAAGAACGACAGCACCAGCGCCCCGCCTACATTGCTGGTAAAAAGCGTCAGATCGGCTAGGCTGGTGACAGGCAGATGGCTGAGGTCCAGCCGGTCACCCGACTGAAAATCGGTGATGGTGACGGTGCGCCCACTGTCCTGAACCGAATAATCGACCTGCGGCAGGAAGCCGGTGACGCGGAACGCGTCATTTCCGCTGCCACCGGTCAGCGTATCGTCGCCGCCTTCCGAAATCAGAAGGTCGGCATCCGCTCCGCCATCAAGGCTATCGCCGAAAGTTGACCCAAGTAGGGTATCGGCCCCGCCATTCCCGAAGATCGTCATGCCATGCGAAGGCTGCATGGCTTCTACCCGATCCGCCCCCGAGCCAAGCCGGATCAAATCGACGAGACTGTCGAAGTTCCCCGAAGCACCGGAGATATCGGACCAGCTTCCGCCGATGTCGTATCCGTAAATTGCGATGGGCAGACTGCGGGAGGAGAGATTGAGCAGGGACATTGCACGCTCCGGGAAATCACTGAAGGTTGTTGATACGGGAAAGTCACTGCGCAAATACCGCAGGCCGTGAGGATGCGGTGGCCCATGATTCCCGTCAAACGAATCTTTCAGCGCCCCGAACAGCGCACCGTCTGCGGATGTTTCGCGCGCGAAACATCCGCAGACGGCCTATTGCTGGCGCAGCCAGTCCAGCAGTCTGGCGCGCAGGGCGGCATCGGCCCTGTCGCCTTCAAGGGCGAAACCGCCGCCCGGCAGATCGCGCAGCCGCAACCCCGGCGCGACGCTCAGAGCAGTCTCTGTGACCGCCTTTTGAGACGGTTTTTCAACCGTGCCCAACCGCGAAAGCACGGCCTGTTCGGCTTCGGCTGTGGCCGGGGCTTTCGCCTCCAACGCAACAAGCAGGCGGGCGTGCAGGGCGGGATCAGCCTCAATCCGCTGCGCCAGCGCCAGACCCAGCTTCTCGCTGATCGTCTCGGGGAAGCGCAGGGCACCATCCAGTGCCCGCACCACGGTCAGGAAGGAGCCGATCTTCGACCGCCGCGCCCGGGGAACCGAGCCGAACAAGCCGCGCAGAGCCGATCTGTCATCCGCATAGACCCCCGCCTCTACCGCCTTGGCCACAATGCGGGCGCGTTCGTAGAAGGACAGGCCGACGCGCAGCTCGTTCTCCTCGACCATGGCGACATAGGCATCCGACGCCTGTTCCGGCTGCCGCAAAAGTGCAAGCACAGAGCCGTATTTCCCGGCATCCCCGGTTTCCGCCAGAAGCTGCCGCAGCGCCTTGAGCCGCCGCCAGCCGGAAATCAGCCCGTAACGATCCGGTCCCAGCGCTACCACCTCGACGGGGGTTTGCTGGCCACGGGCGCGCAGCGAGTCGACCAGCGCAGTCATTTCGTCATCATCCAGCGCGATCCGGTCGCGCATCAGGTGATCGGCCTGCACCTGGTCCAGCGGCAGGGCCAGTACCATACGGCCGCTTTCCCTCGCATTGCGCAGAACCTCGGCCATTTCTTCCATGGCAGCGGTGGCGGCGGCTGCACCCGCCATATCGGCAATCGGCGCGGGCCGGACATAGGTGCCCGCATAGCCCTGCGGATAGCGGGTGAACATCGCCTTGGTTTCCAGATCCGGCGGCAGATTCTGGACGGCATCCTCGGGGAGGGCGGGGTCACCAAAGGGGGTCAGGCGTTTGCGTTTGGCCATGTCTCAGCTCCGCTTGCGGGGAGGGCAGGGTAGGGCGGCAGCCGGAAACAAGGCTCTAAACTGCCGTTCGATTGTGTTTCGCGCGCGAAACATCCGGAAGGAAAGCGTCACTGTGCGGCTTCCTGGGACTGTGTCAGTTCGTCACGGCGCCAAGAACCGAGGATCAGCGCCTTCACCCCTGCCCAGGTTTCGTCAAAGGTCTCGCGGCCTCGGGCATAGGTCTCGCGGTTGAAATCGCGGTAATCAGCCTCGTAGATGCCGCGCACCTGTTCGCCCGCCTGCCCGATCAACGCGGTGAATTCCTGCCGCTGCGGCGACAGGGTCTTGCCCATCCAGCCCTGCATCAGCGCCGCAAGTTCGGCCTGCTGGCTGCCGTCAAACCGGGTGATCAGCGCGCGCACCGCATCCCATTCAAAGCTGAGCTCGGGCCGCCCCAGCGCGCGGGCCGCGAGGTTCTCGCCGTCCTCGATCGAACGGAAGGTCGAATGCAGCATGTCGAAGAACCGCCCTGTGGAATCGAATTCCAGAAACGAGGCGCCCATCGGCACCAGCAGGATATCGGCGGCGGCAAGTCCGTTGATCGTCAGATACCCCAGCGCGGGCGGGGTATCGAGGAAGATCACATCATACTGGTCCAGCACCCTGTCAGCGGCGAGGCTTTCAGTCAGCGCATCCCACAGCTTCCAGCCGCGCGACTGCATGCGCCAGACCGGGATCTGGAACTCGGCCCAATAGAGGTTCAGCTGCGCCCCGATCAGGTCGATGTTGGGCCAGTGGGTCTTCTGGATCAGACTGTCGGCCTTCACGGTCAGCGCCTCGGTCAATGTCTCGTCCAGCGGCACGGGGGCATCGCCGCGATCCAGACGGCGCTGGTTGTCGATGCGCAGATGCGCCGCATAATGCCGTGCCAGCAGCGGAAAGACGGTCTGCCATTCATCTGCGACCCGGCCCCCGAAGATCGAGGTCATCGAGCCCTGGCTGTCGAGGTCGATCACCAGCACCCGGTAGCCATCCAGCGCCGCCGACATCGCCAGATGCGCGCAGGTCGAGGTCTTGCCGACGCCGCCCTTGAAATTGGCGACAGCCAGCATCTTGGCGGGCAGATCCTTCGGCCGGTAGGGCTGATAGGGTTTGGCCTTCGACCCTTCGGCGGCAAAGAAAGCGCGCAGCCGCAGCACCTCGTCCAGGGTGAACCATTTGGCGCCGCCGTCGGTTTCCGACGCCCCCTGCGGCAGGTCCGGGTTCTGCTTCAGCACGCGGCGGAAATGGGCCTGCGCGACCGGGATCAGATAGCGGGTGATCTCCCAGGTGGAGAACAGCCGCAGCCGGCGATGCCCGCCTGCATCCAGACCCCGGCCCGCCAGATCGTCGCGGCCGATCTCACAGGCCCGCGCGATGGCTCCGAAACTTTCGGTGGTGGTGGCATTCCCCAGAGCTGCCATTGCCGCATCGGGATCGATACCGAAATAGGGGGGAAGAGGGGTGCCTGCCTCGGGCTTCATGTTTTCCTCATGTGCGCTGTTTTCATCAGTATACCGCAAAACCCGGCACATGGAAGAAAACTCGGCATGTGGATGAATTTTCCAAGCTGATTCTATGGCTTGCAGCTTGTCGTGCCGGAAATTCCGCGCGGGTTCTGCGGAAAGCGCCTGGGATTTTGCGGCGGCGCATGCGTTTTTTTTGTTAGAGGGATGTTAAAGGATTCTGTTACGGCTGCCGATCCTTTTCTTCAGAGCCTTGTTTTTCATGGGAAAATGTCCAACGGGAAACGCCCTTGCGACTCTGATCCGACAATGAGGTGACTCTGATCCCCCGTTCGGGTGACTCTGATCCGCCATTCGCCGGACTGGACGGGGGATGTGGATAACTCTAGGCTGAGTGTCACTGAAACCCCGATAAAAAGCGGGGGCAGGATCGAGCAGAAAACCCGCGTCAGACGGGCATGAAGAGGCGGCAATGGCAGGACAGGCGGTTGCGGGCAGAGGCCCCGCACGGCAGGGCATTCGGGCGCAGATCGCACCGGCAATCGGGGATCTGTTCGTCTGCGATGTGCTGGCGGCCAGCGCCAAGGATGACCTTGGCACGATGGAACATCCGATCTTCTCGCTTTCGACCAAGCCCGATCTCCGGGTGCTGAGCTATGATCACAACGGCGCCTCGGTGCAGGTGACGCCCTCGGTGAAGGGCCGCGCCACGATCTTCGACAAGGATATCCTGATCTATTGCATCAGCCAGCTGATGGCGGGTCTGAACGCCGGGCGCGAGATCAGCCGGACCTTGCAGCTGAAGGCGCATGATCTGCTGACCGCCACGCAGCGCGATACCGGCGGCGACAGCTATCTGCGGCTGCGCGAGGCCTTCGAGCGGCTGGCGGGCACCCGCATCACCACCAATATCGCCACCGGCGGCATCGAGAGCACCAGCGGCTTCGGCCTGATCGAAAGCTGGGAGATCCTGCGCAAGACGCGGGGCGGGCGGATGATCTCGGTCATGGTGACGCTGTCGGACTGGCTGTTCCGCGCGGTGCTGGCGCGGTCGGTGCTGACGCTGAGCCCCGATTACTTCGGGCTGCGCAAACCGCTGGAGCGGCGGATCTACGAGCTGGCGCGCAAGCATTGCGGGCGGCAGCCGGAGTGGCGCGTCTCGGTCGCGACACTGCACAAGAAGGCGGGATCGGCGGCGCCGGTGCGGGTGTTCCGCGCGGCCTTGCGCAAGATGATCGAGGAGGCGGGCCTGCCCGATTACCGGATGACGGAAGAGCCGGGCGATCTGATCCGCTTCACCCGCTCCGGCGTAATCGAGGAGGAGGCGCCCGCCGCCTCTGCGCCGCTGTTCGGCCCCGAGGTGCTGGAGGCCGCCCGCGCGCTGGCCCCCGGTGCCGATGTCTATGCGCTGGAGGCGGACTGGCGCGCCTTCTGGGCCGATGCCGGACGGCCGCGGCTGTCGGCGCCGGACAAAGCCTTCCTTGGCTGGGTGCGTGCCCGCCGGGGCTGAGGCGGGTGTGGTGGCAGGCTTAACAAAAAACCTGCAGGGCGCTCAGGTTTCGGGATTTGTCAGCTCGGGTATGAGCTTTTGGATCTCCTCGGTGACGACCTTAGCTGTTTGATCCTACGGGTTGATGGTGCGATCTTCCTTTGTAATGAAAGGATGCCCTATAGAATAAATTCGTCACGGTAGCGCCATGACCACGCACGCCTGAGGGCATCCATCGCATTAGTTCACATCCACGACAACGAAGTTTTTCGCGCGCCTCTTGTTGGGGGTGTACCAGACGGTTTTTCGCGTGCCTGTGTGGCTGAACTCGTAGGTGACACCGAGGATCTTGTCGGGATGATGCGGGTCGACCATCCATTCGACGGGATTGCCCACGTCGTATTCCGCTGCTGGCTGGAGGCAGGTGCGGGCGTCTGGCTTGTGGTCTGTCATTCTGCTTTCCCTCCGGGTTTCATCTGACGCTCCGCTTTGTCCAGAGCCCCATCGAAGGCCTCGTGGAACCGGGCGCGGTAGGCCGGGCCCATGACGCGCGCCAGACCCATGAGGCCCAGCGGATCATGCCGGGCGGCCAGATCGGCGGCGAATTGCGGTCGCAGGGTCAGGGTCACGCTGGTCGGATATTTGCCCCGCAACCCGCGGGGCTCGGTGATCTCCGGCATGCCGTCGCGCGCCCAGTCATCGAAGACCTGATCGCGCAGAGCTTGTGCCACGCGGCGGATCAGGAACCGGACCGGGCATCGGGCTGCCGCAGCCCAGACCTCCGCCCGCGCCGCCTGACGGGGTGTCAGCGAGACCGCGACATAAACGACCTGCCCGCGGGCGGCGGGGGGCTGGGCAGAGGCTGCGGAATGTATGGGGGGCGTTACGGCGGCCGGAGGTTCACCCTCCTCTTTCCGGGCATCTTCCCTGATGCGGGTTGGCAGCCCGCCGTCATCCTGTTGAGGCGTGACCTGTGCAGCGACTGTCTCGACCGGAGGTCGCTCGGGCTCCCCCGGCACGGCATTGACTGAAGACGGCGGTATCAATGTCGGACTGTTGACCTCCGCGGGAGGGGTAGCCATTCCACCAAATCCGAGCTTGGCCGAGAAGCCCGCATCCTGCCGGATGATCCGCATCTGATCCTTGCGCGGCGCCATCAGGCGACCTCTGCCGGGGACAGGATCGACTGGTCGATCTCATCGAGAAGCGCGCCTGCCTCCGTCACGGCGGCCTGCAGATGCGCGGCCAGCCCGCGGTTCGGGGTCTTGTCGGCGATGACACCGAGAAGCCCCTCCCTGTCCATCCGGACATAGGCGCTGCGGTTCGAGAGCCAGGCCTCACAGGCGGGCAGGGAGCGGAACAATTCCTCCGCCACGAGACGTTCGGTCTCTGACAACCGTGCGGGCACCCGGCTGAGGATCACCGAGAAACCGGCCAATGCCTCCGGCCTGTCGATCCGCTGGCGCAGGGTCAGATACCAGCGGGCGGTCTCCATGGTCTCGCTGAGATCACCGCGCGACAGCATCATCGGACAGACGATGCGGTGGGCCGCGACCGCCAGTATATCCTGGGCCTCCGACCCGCCGCCGAAGGTGTCGATCAGGATCAGATGCTCCTGATCCGGCTGCTCGTAGATCTGGTCAATCGCCTCGGCGACCCGGTGGGCATCGAGCGTATGGATCACCGCGACGGAAGGGGACCAGTTGCCCGCGGTCTGCCCGGCCCGCATCCAGTTCAGACAGGATTTCGAACTGTCGGTGTCGAAGATGGTCACCGTCTCGCCGCGGGCCACCGCGGCTGAGGCGAGGGCGCGGCAGAGCGTGCTTTTGCCTGATCCGCCCTTCCTGTTCATCACCAGCACAACCCGTATTCCGTATTCCATCGCACCTTTCCCACATTCCACATGTCCTGCGGCATTTCTCTGAATGCCGGAGGCCGAATTCCTTTATCCGAATGCGCATCCCTTTATTCCGATTCCACAGGCCGGATATCAGAATGCGTCCCGCGCAAAGCGTAATGCGCAAGTCCTTTTCCTTTTATCCTTTTTCTGATGACCGGATGCGTTTGTCTTTTATCTGATCGCGCAATGCGTGTGGCGCAATTCACAAGACCTGACGCGCTTCCCCGATGCCATACCCCGCATCCCACCTGTCCTTTCTCCGATCCCGGGGACGGCGCTCCGGGGTTAAGATGTCAACAAAAACAATGCATTCCTGCATATATCACCCGGGAAAGCCCGCCTTGTTACGATGCCCGCAGAGACATCATATCGGCCAGTTTCCGGCGCCGCCCGTGATCCGTGACAGGCCTCGGGTAATGGATGGATGCCCTGAGGTCAACACAATCACAGATTTAATTGATCACCCGTTGATTACGCTTGATCGGGGAGAATGGAGGGGAATAGGAAGGGTGGCAGGAAATGCGATGTGTCTACAAGTATTCGGTGGATGAGGTCTGTGGTAAAATATGACGCGCATGGAAAAGACCGGAATTCGGATGGGGCGGAGAGGAATGCCGCTGATCCGGTGCCCCGGAAATCCGCCGGGCGCGGGCGCCCCCGGTCGGCGGATCGGGGACAGGTCGTCAGCTGCCGTCTGCCGGCTGAAGAGCTGCGGGCCTTCGATGCGCTTTGCGTGCAGCTTGGCGCGAAATCCCGCTCGGACGGGGTGCGGTCGGTCGTGCGGATGGTCTCGGGCTTCCTCGAGTTCAGCCGCGAGGACAGCGCGCGTCTGGAGGAGATCCGCTACGAGCTGGCAAAGATCGGCACCAATGTGAACCAGATTGCGCTGGCGGCAAACCGGGGCCGGGCGCCGATGGTGCGGGCGCAATGGGCCTCGGTCGAAGAATTGCGCCGGTCACTGCCGATGGTGGCGAAGGCGCTGAGCCAGATCATCGCGGAACGTCGGCGGCAGGGCGTGGCGCTGTTCCTGAAGTTTGCCGAAGGTCAGGAAGGCGCGCGCCATGGTTAAGCCTGGTTCGCGGCCTGTTGGCCTCGCTCAGGCGGTTCTGGGCGATCTCGATTTCCTGCGTCCGCAGCACGGTCGGGTGAAGGCGGGGGCATCCTCCCCCTCCCGGCAGGGCTTCCGGTTCTCAGCGCGGGCCAGCCAGCTGTGGCGCTTTGCCCTCGGCTCGCATGCCGCGGTCATCAAGAAGATCGGCAGGGGCGGTACGGCCAATGCGAAGGAGCTGGCGGCGCAGATGGATTATCTGTTCTCGAAATCGGCCG
>Ga0209571_1000453_pt1 | contig 45260 bp, 49 predicted proteins | sample EBPBio102011_DNA_FD_185866 | JGI IMG/M metagenome (GOLD analysis project Ga0209571, IMG submission 185866) | Wastewater treatment Type I Accumulibacter community from EBPR Bioreactor in Madison, WI, USA - Reactor 1_1/10/2011_ DNA (SPAdes)... | ecosystem: Engineered > Bioreactor > EBPR >... | reverse complement strand
GGCGAACCGCCTGATCATCCTCGATCAGCAGAATGTTCGTCTCGCGACGCTGCGGCGGACCGAGGGGGCGTGAGGCCGGCGTCGCCGGGAGATCGACAGGGCGAACGGCATCTGCAGCCGGTTCCGCCGCCGGCAGCAGAATTTGGAACGTCGCACCGGCCCCAAGAGCGCATTCGACGCTGATATGACCACCGCTCTGGCGGACGATCCCGTAGACGGTGGCCAGACCCAGACCGGTCCCTTCGCCCTGCGGCTTGGTGGTAAAGAACGGCTGGAAAATGTCGTCGATGATCTCCTTCGGGATCCCGGCACCGGTATCCGACACATCCACCTGCACGTACGTTCCTGCCGGCAGCGTCTGCCCCGACAGTTGCGTCGGGGCGGCAAGGCAGAGCCTTCTGGTGCTGAGCGCCAGCCGTCCAGCCCCTTGCATGGCATCGCGTGCATTGACGGCGAGATTGACGATCACCTGATCGAACCGGCCCGGATCCATCCGGGCCAGCGGCAGACGCGCGGCGTGCCGGGTCTCGATGCTGATTCCGGCGCCCAGCAAGCGGCGCAGCATCGGCAGCAGGTCTTCAATCGCTCTGTCCAATCGCAGCGGAACGGGACGCAGCGGTTGCTTGCGCGCGAAGCTCAGCAGCTGGCGGACCAGATCGCGGGCGCGAAGCGCCGTCGATCGGATGTCCGAGAGGTCATCATATCCGGCGAAGCCGGGGCGGGAGTCGCGCAGCAGCATCTCGCAGGATCCCAGCATCGCCGTGATCAGATTGTTGAAATCATGCGCGATGCTGCCGGCAAGCTGGCCGAGTGCCTGCAGCTTCTGGGAATGCGCGAGACCAATCTCGAAGTTGTAGCGATCGGTCTTGTCCAGCAGGTGCACCAACAGGCCGGTCGGCTCGCCATCATACTTGATAACGGTGGCGAACAGTTGAACGGCGAGCTCACCCCCCTGGCCCGTGGCGGTCAGCCGCAGAGTCTCCGTCTTGCTCTTGCACGTTGCGCCCATGACGAGCTTGGCCAGCTGCGCCTGGACCTCATCGCGATCTTCCGCGGCGAACGTATCGGCGAACGCGCGCCCTTTCAGGGCGTCCGGCGCCGTTCCCAACATGCGTGCCAGGACGCTGTTGCAGCAGACGATGGCACCGCTGGCGTCGAGCCGGGCAATGCCCATCGGGCTTTCTTCGAACAGCGTCGCAAATGCCGCGGAAGGATCTCCGCCGTCCGCTGGCATCATCCGTCGTTCATGGGCTGGGCCGCTCGCGCTTCGATTTCATCACCCAGCTGATGACCTGAGCAACAGCCTGGTAATGCTCCGGTGGAATCTCGTCGTCGATGTCCGCCGAAGCATGGAGCGAGCGGGCAAGCGGCGGGTTCTCGACCACCGGCACGTTGTTCTCCGCGGCGACTTCGCGGATGCGCAGGGCCACCCGGTCGACGCCCTTAGCCACCACCTTGGGTGCCGGCATGGCCGCCATGTCGTAAGCGAGAGCAACGGCGTAGTGCGTCGGATTGGCGATCACCACCGTCGCTGTCGGCACTGCCGCCATCATTCGCTTTCTCGCGCGCTCCTGGCGCAGGCGGCGGATGCGCGCCTTGATCTGCGGATCGCCGTCCGCCTCCTTGAACTCCTCGCGCAGTTCCTGCTTGGTCATCCGCATGCGGGCCAGGAACGAGAACCGCTGATAGAGGTAGTCGGCCGCCGCGATCAGGGTGGTGACGGCGGCAACCGCGGCGGCAATGCGGATCAGCAGGTCATTGCTGCGTCCCAAGGCCACGACCGGCGACAGAACCGGCCACTGCTCGATACCCGCCGCAAACGGCCGCAGCACCAGCACAAGAACCGTCATGACCATGGCCAGCTTGATCACGCTCTTCATCAGATCGATGAGGGCTCGCGCCGAGACGAGGCGCTCAACGCCCTTCATCGGCGACAGCCTGGAAAGCTGGGGGGCGAGCCGCTCGGGTGCCCACATCGGCCCCGCCTGTGCCAGTCCGCAGCCGACGCCGAACAGGCCCAGCAGCAGCACCGTTGGACCGAGGATCACGGCCATTTCCAGCAGCACCCCGCCGAAGCCCACCCGCATCGACGACAGCTCGACGTGCATGGTCTCGGGCTGCTCCAGAAAACGCAGGCCGAGCCGCAGGGCACGATCGGCGGCGGGCGGTGCCAGCATGGCCAGCGCGATGGCGCCGCCGCAAAGCGTCGCCCACACCTGGATTTCCTGGGAGTGCGCGACTTCACCCCGTTCGCGCGCCTGCTGCAGGCGTTTCGGAGTGGCCTCTTCGGTTCTCGAAGATCGGTCTTCGTCCGCCATCGCCTTGCGATCCGCTCCTGTTCAACTTCCTACGGAGGAGAGAACAGAGCGGCCAAACTGGTTGAGAAAGACCAGCATAATACCCGAAATCGAGAGCATGAGCACGCAAATCTGTAACGCGAGCTGCAGAGGCAGGCCAAAGAAGTAGACCTGAAGTTGTGGAACCAGCCGGCTGAGCATGCCCATGCCAACGTTGTAGACGAGGCTGACCACGACGAACGGAGCGGCGAGCTGCACGCCGAGCGCGAAGCTGTCGGCGACCGCGCGCGCTATCGCCGCCGACAGATCGCCGACCGGCATTCCTCCCTGCGGCAGAAAGACCGCATAGCTGTCGACCAGCGTCCGCAGCAACAGATGGTGCAGGTCGGCGGCGAACAGGACGACGACACCCAGGGTGGTGAAGAAGCCGCTGATGGTGGAGCTCTGCTGATCCACGATCGGATCCTGCACCAGGGCATTGGCGAACGAAGAGAGCAGGGCCACGTAGCTGCCGGCGACCTGCAACGCGGCGAACGCGATGCGCGCCGCGCAACCGATGAACAGCCCGATGGTCGCTTCGCTCAGCATCAGCACGGCGAGGAGGGCGGGGCTCCTCGGCAGGGAGGGCAGCACGCCGGTCAGCGTCGGCGTCACCAGCAGGCTGAGGAGCAGCGCCAGCAATAGGCGCAGCCGCATCGGCACATAGGCGGCGCTGAAGCCGGGCAGGAAGGCGATTGCCGTGCCGATGCGGACGAAGACGATGAGGACGGCGAAGGCCTCGGCACCTGCCGGCGCCAGCAGAAGAGGCACCTCAGCCCCCGACGACGATGCGGTCGAACAGGCGCTGCGTGAACTCGATGAGCGAGGTCGTCATGAACGGCAGGAACAGCACCATCGCCACCAGCATGGCGATGATCTTCGGCACGAAGGTCAGCGTCGTTTCCTGAAGCGTGGTCAGCGCCTGCAGCAGGGCGATGACGACGCCTGCGACGGTCCCCACGATCAACAGAGGAGCCGCGATCAGCAACAGCATCCACGTTGCGTCGCGGGCGATTTCCAGAACGGCGGTTTCGTCCACGGTTGCGTTCCTTTTGATCTGATCGCCTCAGATCGGCATGCGCAGGATTTCCTTGTACGCCTCGATCACCCGCTCCCGGACGGCGACCACCGTCTGCAGGGTCATCTCCGCTTCGGCGACGGCGGTGACCACGTGACTGACGTCGCCCTTGCCGCTGGCGGCGGCGACCGATGCCGCCTCCGCGGCATGTCCCGCGGTGACCGCGTCGCCGGCGACGCGCTTCAGCATATCGGCGAAACTGGTGCCACCCGCGGGCTCGTTCGTTCTCGAACCGCCCCCCGTCGCCGCCCTCTCGTAGGCGGCCAGGGCCTTGCTGTAGGTGTCGATGGGTGTGGGCATCGGGGTCTCCCGGGCCGGTTGGGCGCGCTCAGCGCAGGACGTCGATCGCGTCCTGTAACATTCCCTTGGTGGCGCGAATCACGTTCAGGTTGGCTTCATAGGATCGCTGGGCTTCGCGCATGTCGGTCATTTCGATCAGCGGGTTGACGTTGCTCTCCAGCACGTAGCCCCCGGCATCGGCCGCGGGATGGCTTGGATCCCATCGCCGCTGGAACGGGGAGGGGTCATCCGCGATCTCCTTCACGTGCACCGTTTGCGCACCCGCTGCCCGGTCGAGGGCGTTGCGGAACGTGACGGTCTGCCGGCGATAAGGCAGCTCGCCCGGCTGCGTCGCCGCCGAATCGGCGTTCGCGATGTTTTCGGCGATCACCCGCAGCCGGGTGCCCTGGGCGCGCATGCCAGCGGCGGAAATGCGCAAGGTCGCGTTAACGTCGTCCATCAGTAACCTCTTCGGCCGCGTGCCCGGCTGCTAGCCGCGGGCGTTGGCGGCGGTGCGGATCATGCCGAGATACTTCCGATAAAGCTGCGTCGTCAGATGGCTTGAGGCGCTCACCTCGTTCAGCTTTGCCATCTGCTCCTCGAGATCGACGGCGTTGCCGTTCGGTGTTGCCTCCACCGGATCGGGGTCGCGCCGCTCCTTCCAGCCCGGTGCCGAGGCAAACGTGCCGGCGAGATGGTTCGGCGCAGTGGCGGCCACCTGCACCGGAGCGAGCGCGCCACGGAGCGTCGCGCGGAACTGGAACGGCTCCACGTCGCTCGGTTTAAAGCCGGGCGTATCGGAGTTGGCGATGTTGCGGGCGAGCACCTGCTGGCGCTGGTCAAGCCAGTCCAGTCTCTGCTTGAGGATGCCCAAGGGCCCGGTCGTGCTCCAGTCCATCTCGGTTCGCGCTCCCGGCCTGCTGAAATGTGGCAGCCTGTCGAACTGCGGGCCGAAAGTATCGGCGAAGTGCTTAACATCGGGTAAACGTCACAGGCGTCGCGGGGGAGGTCGGGATGTTCGACGAAACGTTGCGGGTGATCTTTTCGCTGCCCGAGATCGAGCCGATCGAGGCGCTGCCGCCGGGCCTGGACACGCTGTTCGCGCGGCTCCGCGAAGACGCCGCCGCCGCCGATGCGTGGCACATCGAGGACAGCATCTGGGAAATGTGGACGGCGCATGCAGACAGCGATGCGGTGGCACTGATGACGAAGGCGATCACCGCGATCGCCAGCAGGCACTGGGAAGAGGCGCAAGCGCTGCTCGACGACCTGGTGCGCGCCCAGCCGCTGTGGCCCGAGGCGTGGAACAAGCGGGCGACGTTCGCCTTTTTGCGTGGCGACGACGAGAGCAGCGCGCGGGACATCCGCCGCACCCTGCAACTGGAGCCCCGGCACTTCGGCGCGCTGGCCGGCTTCGCGCAGATCTGCCTGCGGCACGGTGAGGCCGCTTCGGCCCTGATCGCCGTCGAGGCGGCCCTGCGCATCCATCCGCACCTGACACCGATGCGAATCCTCGCCGAAGAACTGCGCCGCCTCCACCCGCCAACGGTTCATTGAGGGCAGGCCTCGTCGGCCCATGGCGCTTCGCCCGGCGGAGGCGACGCAGAAGTCGGGCTATGGACTTCTCTTGGTGCGCCGCGGGGAGCGGTGACCTTCCCCTTACGAAAAAACAAAGGCCCCGCGACGGCGGGGCCTTTCTGGCGTCCGGAACAACTGCTCCGTCAGGATTACTCGCTGCGGGTGACACCCACCAGTTGCAGGATCCAGATGAACATCGTGATGAAGCTGCCGTAAAGCATGAAGGCGCCGAAGATCGCCTTGCGCTGGATCAGATCGCCGGCATCGCTCTCGTAGTACCAGCTCTTGATCTGCTGTGTTTCGTACGCCGTCAGCCCGGCGAAGATCACCGGCACCAGGAACGACATCAGCAGGTGCAGACCGCTGGACTGCAGGAAGATGTTGACGACCAGCGCGATCAGCACGCCGAAGCTCGCCATCACCAGGAAGCGGCCCACCGCCGACAGGTCGCGCTTGGTCGTGTAGCCGTAGAGGCTCATGCCCGCGAACGCGCCCGCGGTGATGAAGAAAGCGCGCGCGATGCTGTCCTGCGTGTACATATAGAACATCGGGGCGATCAGCGCGCCCCAAAGCGCCGCATAGACCCAGAACGACATCTGGGCGGCGCCGACGCTCTTCGTCATCATGATTCTCGGCGCGAAAAACCCGAGGCCGAGGATGCCGATAAACAGCACCCACTTCATCGGTCCAAGCGCGATCGCCTGCATGACCTCCGGGTTCATCGAAACCAGCAGCGCCACGATACCGGTGCCGGCGACGCCCAGCGCCATGTAGTTGTAAACCCGCAGCATGTATTGGCGGAGTCCGACATCGATCTGTGCGGCCTCGGCGCCGGCCCGGGTCAGCGAGTCGGTCCGCAACTGGAACCGTCTGTCAGGTCCAACAGCCATCTGTCCTCTTCTCCTCTCTATGGAGACCCTGATCATATATGGCCGAGTCTTGGAGTCGGTTCAAGCGGCCCCTGCGTTGAGCTGCGTTGTCTTTTGGGGGAAGGACGATGGTCTCGCGGAAGGTTGCGTTGCCTGCCCTGAGGCGGCACCATGCACCTTGCCGAGACGCAAATCCGGCGTAAGGAGGCCTGGGCCATGTTCCGTCTGTTCGTGGGCATCATGCTTCCGCCGGACGTGCGGGCCAGCCTGTCCCGGCTCTGCTGCGGGCTGGCCGGGGCCAAATGGGTTGATCCGGACAGCCTGCACCTGACGGTGCGGTTCATCGGCGAAGTCGGCGGCGGGCTTGCCGAAGATATCGACGCCGCCCTCCAGCAGGTGGACGCGCCGGCGTTCACGCTGACGCTGACCGGCATCGATTGCTTCGAAAGCGGCGGCAAGGCGCACACCCTGTGGACAGGGGTTGGCAAACAGCCGCTGCTGTCGCACCTGCGGGACAAGGTGGAGTCGGCGCTGGTGCGGGCCGGCTGCGAGCCCGAGCGCCGAAAGTTCAAGCCGCATGTCACGCTGGCGCGCCTTCGCGGCGGCGAAAGCGCGCGGCTCGGCGCCTTCCTGCAGCAGTACAACCCTGTCGCCGTCGGCCCTTTCCCGGTGGAGAGCTTCACGCTGTTTCGCAGCCACCTGGGCAGCCAGCGGGCACATTACGAAGCGCTGGTCGACTATCCACTGGAGCCGGTGCCGGCCTGAGGGGGCATCGCGGCGGAAAGCTCTTCGGCCAGCAGTCGGGGCAGGTCGGCCATGTGGGTGAAGACCCGCCCGGCGCCGGCCGCCAACAGCATCGTCGGCGCCTGCGCATCGCAGTGGCCGCCGCCGGCAAAGCCCAATACCTGCATTCCGGCGGCAACGCCCGCCTGCACGCCGGCCTGCGAATCCTCGATGACGACGCAACGCGAGGGCGGAAACCCCATGCGTTCCGCCGCGTAGAGGAACAGGTCGGGCGCCGGCTTGCCGTGCGCGACCATCTCCGCCGAGAACAGATGAGGCTCGACGAACGCAAGCAGGCCGGTCAGCCCCAGGGTGAGCCGCATCTTCGCGACGCGCCCGGACGACGCGACGCAGCGCGGCCACCGCAGCCCCGCCAGCATCTCGCGCGCACCCGCGATCGGGCGGAGCTCGGCGCGGAAGGCCACCGCGTCCTGCTCACGCACCCGATCGGTGAAACCCTCCGGCAGCGCCCGGCCCCACTCCGCCTCGATCTTCGCCGCCACCGAAGCCATGCTGATGCCGGTGTAGCGGGCGATGCAGTCGGCGTGGCTCAGCGGAAAGCCGATCGCGGTCAGCTCGCGCGCCATCACCCGCGCCGCGACGACCTCGGAGTCCACGAGGACGCCGTCACAGTCGAAAATGATGAGCTCACGGTCCGCATCTCCCTCCATTTTTGTGCCTCCGGATCGATAGTTTGGCTCCTTCGTGGCTGATCCCAGCTTTCTTCACTTAAATTCTGTCGGGTTAAACGGATTTGGTGCTTGAAAATACACCGGTACGTTGAATGATATTTTGTTGAGTTTTGTGATGAACGTTGTCCTTTCGCATCAACAATTGACCAGATGGATATACTTCCTCCTCCCTCAGCACTAATTGTAACAGCCACTTCAAAATTTATCATTTGCGGTTCAAGAATAGCACTACCTTCTACATAACCGGGCGCGATTGCAAGGGGTGCTGAGCGTCGTGCCTCGTAGACAGCATTGGTAATGTCAAGAAGAGTGCGTCTAACAAACTCTTCCAACTGCATAGTTATTCTCCTTTTAAGGAAAGCGCTTAATATGCGCTATTTAATTGCGAGTGCTCCGAATGCTGCAGGGATCGTAGATCGTAGGGTGGGACTGAGCGAAGCGATGTCCGCCATGTCGAGAGCTCCGGTAATGGTGGGTTTCGCTTTCGCTCAACGCCACCCTACGGACTCATCGGCCTCTGATTTCGGATGAACCGACAAGGATCACGCGGGTTCCGGCCGACGGCGAGGTGCGGTCGAGAAGGCGGACTCGCGCTCGATCAGCGCCTTGAGCGCCTCGCGGACGAGCGCGGACTTCTCCTTCAGGCCGGTGAATGCCTGGGCCTTGGCCAGAAGGTCGTCATCGAGTGAAACAGTCGTCCGCATTGCAGAAAACCTCCAGAAGGAAGCACAATAGTAGCACCACTTGATGCGCCTGCGAGCATCCCGAACCCGGGACGGAACGGAATGGTGGCGGCGGACGGGGGGCGGGCGTAAGTTCAATATCGCTCATATAGGACCGCGCGGGCGGCAGTGGCGATCGCGCGGAGGACGACCGGGAGGCAGGGATGCGGGACCAGGGTGGAAGCGCCGGACCGATCGTGGTGCTGACGGGGGCTGGCATCTCGAAGGAGTCGGGTCTGGATACGTTCCGATGCGAAGACGGCATCTGGTCGAGGGTCAACCTGGAAGACGTGGCGACTCCGCAAGGTTTCGCGAGGAACCCGGAGCTGGTGCACGCCTTCTACAACGCCCGGCGCGAGAAGCTGGTGGACCCGTCAATCACGCCGAATGCCGCGCACGCGGCGCTTGCCCGGCTGGAACGCGAGTGGCCCGACGAGGTCTTCATCGTCACGCAGAACATCGACGATCTCCACGAGCGGGCCGGCAACTGCAACCTGCTGCACATGCACGGGGAGCTGACCAAGGTCCGCTGCGGGCGGTGTGAAACGGTGACCGCCTGGCGAGCATCGCTCGGTCTTGCGGATGCCTGCCCGCGGTGCGGCGCGGTCGGCCAGATGCGACCCCATGTCGTGTGGTTCGGTGAAATGCCGATCGGCATGGCGGAGATCTATCAGGCACTCGATGCGTGTGCGCTGTTCATGTCGATCGGGACATCCGGAAATGTCTATCCCGCGGCGGGGTTCGTCAGCCATGTTCGCCGGTATACCCGGGCGCACAGCGTGGAGCTGAACCTGGAGCCGTCCACCGGCGCCAGCATCTTTGCCGAGACGATCTATGGTCCGGCGACGGAAGTGGTGCCGCTCTACATTGACGCGCTGCTGGCCGGCCGTCTCCCCGTCTGAGCCGCTGGGGGCCTGCGGTGCCGCGGTGCTCAGGCGTTGACAGCCAGGCGCACCGCCCGCATGGTCGCCGTTCGCGCTGACATTTCCCAACCCGAGGGTCCTGCCGATGACCGACGTGCTGCGAGCTGCCATCGACGCCGCCTGGGATGACCAAGCCAAGCTCGACGCGAGCACCGGCGGTGCCGTTCGCGAGGCGGTGGACCAGGCGCTTGCCTTGCTGGACAGTGGTGCCGCGCGGGTCGCCGAACCGGACGGGGATGGCTGGCGGGTCAACCAGTGGCTGAAGAAGGCGGTGCTGCTCTCCTTCCGGCTCAACGACAGCGTCCCGGTCCCGGGCGGGCCGGGTGGCGGCGGCTGGTTCGACAAGGTACCGCCCAAGTTCGCCGGCTGGGACGACGCCCGCTTTCGCGCCGCCGGCTTTCGCGCTGTTCCCGGCTGCGTCGTCCGGCACTCGGCCTACGTGGCTTCGGGCGTCGTGCTGATGCCGTGCTTTCTCAATGTCGGCGCCTTCGTCGATCAAGACAGCATGATCGACACCTGGGCGACGGTCGGATCCTGCGCCCAGATTGGCAAGCGCTGCCACATTTCGGGCGGCACCGGCATCGGCGGCGTCCTGGAGCCGTTGCAGGCGGGGCCGGTGATCATCGAGGACGATTGCTTCATCGGCGCCCGCGCCGAGGTGGCCGAAGGGGTCCGCGTCGGCCGCGGATCGGTGCTGTCGATGGGTGTCTACATCGGCGCGTCCACCCGCATCGTCGATCGGGTGAGCGGGGAGGTGCATTACGGTGCGGTGCCGCCCTATTCGGTGGTCGTTTCCGGCACCATGCCGGGCAAGCCGCTGCCTGACGGCAGCCCCGGGCCCGGGCTTTACTGTGCCGTGATCGTCAAGCGGGTCGATGAGAAGACCCGCGCCAAGACCTCGATCAACGAACTGCTGCGCGACTGATCTGACGCGACTAATCTGGCAGGCTGAAAATGATGCGATCGAAATCGATGCAAGGGCCGGCATTTTCGTCATGCGCGGACGTGATCCGCGCATCCCCGCGGCACCGCCACGCACGGCGTTTTCGGCCCGGCGTGGATGGCGGGGACAAGCCCGGCCATCACCGTATTGCGCCAAGTTCGAACGATTCCCACCGGGTCGGACCCTAAGGGTCCGGCGTTGTCCGCGTTTCTCGACCCCCTGGAGCTCGCCCGCGCGCTGGTCCGCTGCCCCAGCATTACGCCGGAGGACGCCGGCGCGCTGGCGGTGCTGGAGGCGGCGTTGCGGCCGCTGGGGTTCGTCTGCGAGCGCATTCGGTTCGAGGAAGAGGGCACGGCGCCGGTGGATAACCTTTGGGCTCGGCTGGGGACAGGCTCGCCGAATTTCTGTTTCGCGGGCCATACCGATGTGGTGCCGCCGGGCGATGCGGCGCTGTGGAGCATCGATCCGTTCGCGGGCGAGGTGCGGGATGGTCGATTGTGGGGCCGCGGCGCCTCCGACATGAAGGCGGCGATCGCGTGTTTCGTCGCCGCGGTGTCCCGCTTGCTGGCCCGGGACGGCGTTCCCGCTGGTTCGATCAGCCTGCTGATTACCGGCGACGAAGAGGGCGTATCGATCAACGGGACGAAAAAGGTCCTGGCGCAACTGGTCGAACGCGGCGAGGGAATTGATGCCTGTCTGGTCGGTGAGCCGACCAATCCGGCCGAACTGGGCGAGATGATGAAGATCGGCCGGCGCGGCAGCATGAATGCCTGGATCACCGTCAACGGCGTCCAGGGTCACAGCGCCTATCCGCACCTTGCCGATAATCCCATCTCGCGGCTGATCCGGCTGCTGTCGCTGCTGGAAAGCACGCCTCTGGACCACGGCACGGCGCATTTCCAAGCATCGTCGCTGGTCGTTACGTCTGTCGATGTCGGCAATCCCGCAACCAACGTCATCCCGGCCCGCGCTACCGCGCGGCTCAACATCCGCTTCAATGATCAGCATTCGGGGGACGGTGTTTGCCGCTGGCTCGCCGCGCGTTGCGGCGAGATCGGCGACGCGATCGCGTTGCGCTGCGAGATTTCGGGGGAGCCGTTCCTGACGAGGCCCGGCCCGCTGACCGCGCTGATCGCCGGGGCTGTGCAGCGGATTACCGGCCGCGAGCCTGAGTTGAGCACCACCGGCGGCACGTCGGACGCCCGGTTCATCAAGGACGTGAGCCCGGTCTGCGAATTCGGGATGGTCGGCCTGACCGCCCACAAGGTGGACGAGAACGTTCCGGTGGCGGACGTCGAGGCGCTGGCGCAGGTCTACGAAGAGGTACTTCGCGGCTATTTCGCCGGGAGCCATCTCGCATGATTGTTCGCGAGGCTATCGTCTCGCTGTACGGCGCCTGGCGGCTGGCTCACCTGGACAAGCGCGGCTTCGAGCTGTTCGATAAGACGCCGGCGGGCGCGATCCGGTCGTTCTCTGCTGCGGTGCTGGTCGCACCCATGTACGCCCTGGTGCTGACCATGGCGCCCGTTGAACGAGCCGGATCGGGAGGGTCGCAGTGGCTGCTGGTCGAAGCGATTGCGTATGTCCTCTCCTGGGTCGCCTATCCTGTCGTGGCCGAATATCTCAGCCGGTCGATGGGCTGCCGCGAACTCTTCGACGGCTATCTCTCTGCCTACAACTGGTCGATGGTGCTGCAGAATGCGGCCCTGTTACCGCTCACCGCCCTGACAGCGATGAACGTCCTTTCGTCTGAGATCCTGCAGCTTCTCTGGCTGATGGCGATCGCGGCCATCATGGCCTGGCTCTGGTTTATTGCCCGCATGGCCCTCAACGTGAGCGCGGTGACCGCTGTCGGGCTGGTCATCCTCGACGAGCTGCTGAGCTTTGCGATTGACTCCATCGCCAACGGGCTGTCGTAAGCACGGCCGCCGCGACGCGGTCCGGCGCCTATAGCCGGGCAAGAAGCTCCGATTTCTTTGTGGCAAATTCTTCTTCGGAGAGGATCCCCTTCTCCCGCAAGCCAGCCAGGCGCTCCAGCTTGGAGAAGATGTCGTCGCTGGCGCCGGTATCGGTGGCCGCCTGGCGCGATGGCGCGGCAGGCGCCGGCGGTGGTGCTGCGGGGGCTTCGGGGCGTGGGGCCGCTGCCACGGCCGCTGCCACCGCCGATGGCCGCTCAGGCTCCGCCGATTTCGGACTAGGGGTCGGCGCGTCGGCGGAAACGACAGGCAGATCCGCGACGCGCACCAGGCCATGCTGGCTGGTGAAGGTGAGCGACGCGTCGCCGCTCTGCTGCTGCGAGACACCGCCGATGCGATGATCAAGGGTGTCGTAGACGTTTAACCGCCCGGCGATCTCGATGACCAGCCGCCGCTCGGCAGGGAAGACCGCGTACCGGATGTTGTTCTGTTGGCCGGTGGAAGACGGGTGACCGAGGCCCGCGGGCCACCAGCCGCTTGAGGTGCTGCCACCGCCCGCTACGAACAGGCTGGCCGCGGCGCCGGTGCCATCGCTCAAACCTGCGCCGAAACTCCCTTGCCGCTGGCTTTGCGACTGGCCGCCGGCGAGAAACGCTGCCTGCGGCTGGCCGGCGACAGCACCCGCGAGCTCGGTACAGAGCGCGTCGACGCGGGCCTTCAGGGTGTTGTTGAACATGTCGCCCACCATGATCATGCCGCCGCGGGTCCACTGCCCCATGCCGCCGAACTCGGGATGGTTGAACTGCGCCATGCCGCCCCCGCCGGCAACGACCGCCTGGAGCATGGCGGTCACCGCCTCCACGCTGAAGCCGTGCCGCTGCGCCAGATCGCCGAGAAACTTTTGTCCTTCCGCAGTGAGCTGTAACATTCTGCTTCCCTTGCTGTCCCCCGATATGGGGGCTGACCTTTGCCGGCCGGCCCGAGATGATGCGAACGGATCACCACACCGGCGGCTTGAACGGTCCTGAGCGCTTTCCCCTATAGACATAGACGGACGCCGGAAAGCCGCCATCGTGAAAAGCGACGAAAATCTGCGAAGAGCAGATCAATATTCCACCGACGTCAGGCAAAGGCCATGCGCCGGTGCCGTGGGACCGGCATGGGCACGATTACACGCTTCCAACGCCGCTGCCACGTCCGCCGGGGTCCACCGGCCTTCACCCACCTGCTTCAGCGTTCCGGCAATGATGCGAACCTGGTTGTGAAGAAACGAGCGGGCCTCTGCCGCGATCACCACCTCTTCGCCGGAACGGGTTACGCGCAGAGTGGTCAAGGTTTTCAGCGCTGAGGCGGCTCCGCACATTGTCGAGCGGAAGGAGGTGAAGTCGTGGCGACCTTCAAGCACGGCTGAAGCTTCCGCCATCGCGGCGACATCGAGCGGCAGCGGTGTCCACCAGACGCGATCCCGCTCCAGCGCAGGGGGCGCCGGCCGGCTCAGAATCCGATAGCGATAGCACCGGTTTCGGGCGGAGAACCGCGCATGGAAGGATTCTTCCACGATGACCGCATCACGAACCACGACCGGTGCCGGTCGAAGATGAAAGTTGATTGCGTCGCGGACGGTTGCCGGAGCGAACGAACGAGCGAGGTCCACATGCGCCACCTGTCCTGCCGCGTGAACCCCCGCGTCCGTCCGGCCTGCACCCTGCACCGATCTCCTTTCGCCACAGAAACGGAAGACCGCATCCTCGATCGCCTGTTGAACCGACGGACCATTCTCCTGCCTCTGCCATCCGACGAACGGTCCACCGTCATACTCGATCATCAGACGCCAGCGCGACATGAGGCCTCTCGGACCGGGTACAGCCGGCGCAGGGGAATTCTGCCGGCAAGAGGTTGGTAACACTGTTGCGGTAAAACGCTCTCGAAAGAGCCGCGTGGCGTGCGCATGCCAGGGCCCGTCGTCTCGCCGAAAGTTGCTGCTATGGTCATTGAATCCGCTGCCCAGCCTGTTCGCGATATTGACCGGGACTCCCTGTACATTCTGCCGCTCGCCATGATTCCGCTGCAAACGCCGGCATTGCAACGCGCGCGGCTGATCAAGAACGTCCGCCTCGACAGCGTTGTCGAACTCTTCGACGATGCCAAAGCCGGCTCCGGACAGATCGAGGTTGAGGATCTGCCGCAGGAGTTTAACTGGCGTGATCTGCCCGTCCATCCGGATCTGATCGTCCTGCGCCAGCTCCGACTGCTTCCGAGCTTCGACGTGTATAGCCTGCGCATTCTCCTGCGCGAACATAACGTCAGCGTCAACGACCACGCGGGCCTGCGCCTGTCGCAAGCGAAGAGCGAGGAACTCGCCTCCTATATGATGGCATTCACGCGTCCACTGATCCTTAATATTTATGGTGACGCCGATGTATCAGTGCAGAACTTCGAGGATATTATTAAGCTTTTTCGCGCGCCGGATGTGCACAGGGCGCTGGACAAGCTACGGATGATGGCCGAGAAGCTGGAAATAAAGCTGGAGGATATCCCGAAGTTTCTGGAGGACTACGGCGATATCTTCCTGTCGCTGTCCTATTATCGGCAATGCCTCGACCAGATTGAGCCGCATGTCTCGGGATTTCTGGAATGGCTGGATGAACTGCGGTCAAGCTGGCCGGCGCAGCGCGAGCCCAACCTTGTCGCCGCATGCCGGATGATTCAGGAAACGATGAATGCGACCATGCTCGCGATCACCGGGCGCTTCGAAAGCTTCGACCGCAGCACCAAGGACCTGTGGGAACATGTTTCGGCCGACCGTTTTCGTAAGGTGGAGACGATGATCCAGAGCTATCACACGACGATCGGCGGCATTCTCTGTGCGCTGACGGTGAAGATGGAAGCCTGGGCCCGCACCTTCAGTCACAAGAAGGCAGGCGGACCGGCGAAGCGGGCCGAGTTCATCATGACGGGCATGCGCCAAGGGATGGAGAAGATTCAAAACATCGAGAACGCGGCGCCGGCCTTGGCCCAGCTGCGCTGAGCGGTGAGACCTTCCGACAATAAGCCTTTCAACGTACGCCCAAGGTTGACACCGCCCCTCGACGGCGCCGATGGTCGGAGATTAGATCCGAAAAAAGCCGCAAATCATGCGGAATCGGGAGCAGCGGCGGTGATGCGGGTTGGGGAAGTTCCGCGCCACGGCGCCGGCATTGTACGGGCGGCGAATACCCGTCAACGCAGCGCTGGTCGGCCAGCGGCCAACAGTTAAATGGGCGAAGGTTATTTGCAGTCGCACTGCCGGCTGGTAACCAACGATCTGGATGAGGCGAGAGAAAGCGTCGGGCGGATGTGGGAGCGGCACGAGTCGCACCTTCGCCGGGGGCGGGCATACAGCTTGCGCTGGTGCCAAGCGGATATGCGCCGGACCAGCCTTGCTTACATTCATAGCGGCAGCCCCCTGGACGTCACCTGTGGTCCGACGGGAAGCCGATACCGGTTCAGCATGCCGGAGGAGGGGGGCGTCTATCATCACGTGGGCGGCCGAAGCATCGAAGCGGTGCCTTCGTGCGGCGTCATGTATGCTCCGCAGCAGGAACTCCGGCTTGAGATGGAACCGGTTCGCTCGCTGTTGTTGACCATTGACGCCGACATGGTCGCACGGGCGGGCCGAAGGCGCTTTTACAGGAAGAATGTCCCGGGCCACGCGTGGACGACGGCAATGAACCTGGCATTGCCGCCAGCGGCCACCCTGCGATCACTTTGTCGCTGGCTTGGCCTTGAACTGGACCAGAGCGGAAGCGCGTTACGCTCCTCGCAGCGGGCTCTCGATGCTTTGGAACGGTCGGTCCTGACGCTGTTTCTCGATTGCCTGGACACGGTTACGAACACCATCGAGGGTTCTTTCAATGATGTTGACCTGGCGCCACTGCGCAGGATCGAAAGCTGGCTGGATGAGAAATTCTGCGAGCCGATCGGCGTCGAGGACATGGCCGTGGTCGCCGGCACCAGCGTACGCGCTGTGCAAAACCTGTTTCGCCGCCACCGTCGCTGCACGCCCAGCCAGGCGATCCTTCAGCGGCGGCTGAAGTATGCCCGCCAGCGGCTGGAGCAGGCCGAGCCGTCCACAACGGTGACTGATGTCGCTTATGACGCCGGTTTTTTCCACCTCAGCCGGTTCGCCCAGCGATATACGCTGGCTTTCGGAGAGCGCCCGTCACAGACGCTGGCAAAGCGGCTTCGATCCCTTCGGTAGCGCGATAGCCGTTTTTGCGCCCGATAGCCGTTTTTGCGCCCGATAGCCGTTTTTGCGCCCGATAGCCATTTTGCGACAGCCTCCAGGCTGCGCGGAGCGGATAGCGCCAAAATACGCTTCATGCCAACTTATTGCAGCTGCGAAACGTGGGAGAATGGGCTGCCGGGTCGCGCCAGTGGGGGGTGAGCGGCGCGACCCGGCTCCCGACGCGGTTTTGATGGCTACCCCGGTGTGGGGGGAGATGGGGGTAGCCCCTCGTCAGGCGCGCGCTAGCGTCGCGCAAACCGAGCCGTTCGTACAGAGAAAAAATCAGCGAATAAATCAGAGAGGGCATGCAGCCAATGCATGCTCGCGCTGACCGCGGCATGCGCATTCCAAGTTGAACGCTCGCCTTGCTTTTGCGACCAGGCGTGCCCGCTTTCTCCCCATTCAGGTTCTGAACGCAATTACTTGATTCTGTTAGTCTCCAAAGCCCACATCTTGTAGTCTGCGGCGGCTTGCCAGGCTTCTGCTTCCACTTCCGCGCGGCTTCGGAGGTAATGATCGCTGAATTTGGATAGTCCCCACCGCTCGTATTGCTGCACATGTGTAAGCTCGTGCGCCCAAATGACGGGGTCGCGGGCAACCCCTTCGTCCCTGAAAACAATAATGTGATCGAGCGTCATCGCCCGCGCTCCCGTCATCAGGAAGGGTCCACCGCCCGTCTCTCGCGACCATCCCACACAGAATCGCACCGGCTGCAGGAGAAGGGGTGGAAAGTAAGGAGTGAGTTGCTCGACGATCTGCCGCGGAGGCGGCAGGCAGCGGGGCGCCAGCACATCCCTTCGACTGGCGATCCACGCAGCGAGTTGTGGCGCTGCCGCCTTGATGACGGCGTCGGCGACCGATTGGCCGGTTTGCGCCCAGGCGCCGGGGGCGCGGGTGCCGACGACGAGCGAGACGCCAGTCAGCAGACCCAGCGCGATAACCGCGGAGATCAGGCGGCGCCTCGGTGGCGCAGAGGAAGGGGCTCGTGACATGGCAACCAGATGGGGTTGGCAACGCCCCTAGACCAAGATAGGGCGGAAGTCCGCACAGGTATTGAAGGAACCCAGCGGTGTCGGACGGCGCCTAGGCGATGCTGCGTACAGGCTGGTCTCGGCCGCCAGGGGGAATGCGTAGAACGTCTCAACAGGTGACGACGACGCTGAATGGAAAGTCGCCGGGAAAACATCCGAACCGCTGCCGGACCAGATTTCAATATTCAGAATTCTGTTGCTGGAGCGATCCATGCTGATCCAGCCCAGTCGTATATTGTTCTCGACAACGAGAGAATCGATGCTGGAAGAGATGGCACAATTATTGATATTGTACTTGAACTCTAGTCGATATTGCCCTGTTGCGATCTTATAGTTGGCAAGAAGGTTGCGGTGTTTGACGATCGTTCCGTTCGCCCGCACCATGGCGAAGCAGCGGTCGCAATTGCTGGGCGGCGCGGCGAAGGAGATCGCCGGGCTGACCAGGGCCGCGAGCTGCACCATCAGTACGCAAAGCGCCCAACGTGATGCTGCCATAGCGCGGAGCCTTGGTATCAATAGTCCATAGAGTAAACATGGTCTGCCTGCGGGGCGGCGCTGTCAATCAGGCTTCAATCAGGGTTAGCAGCCGTTTACGGGCGACGATCCCACACACAAAGGCCGCGAACTAGTCTCCGCCTCCGCCTCCGCGGCGTCGAATCATGCCCCTCGCCGGATTGTAGCCGCGAATGGCCAGGGCCAGCGCCACGGCCAGGGTCAGCAACGTCCACAACACCGGCTCGGGCTCCGCGCGCCCGTAAAGAGCGAAGCGGATCAGTTCGACCATCCAGGTAAAGGGATTAACGGAGCAGACGGACCAGAGCAGCGGGCTCGCGTCCCGCATTTGCGAAAGCGGGTACAGCGCTGAAGACAGGAAGAACATCGGGAAGATGACGAAGTTCATGATGCCAGCGAAGTTTTCGAGCTGGCGGACGGCGGCGGAAAGGAACAGGCCGATCGCGCCGAGGGTGAGGCCGGTGACAATCAAGGCCGGCAGGAGGGTCGCATACCCCCACGCCGGCATCGCGATGCCGAAGGCCGATGCGATGAGGAGGAAGGCGTACACCTGCGCGATCGAAACGACGACGCTGGCGATGAGCTTGCACAGGAGGAGCCACCAGCGGGGCAGCGGCGTAACCAGCAGCAGCCGCATGCTGCCCATCTCCCGATCGTAGACCATGGATAACGAGCTCTGCATGCCATTGAACAGCTGGATCATGCCGATCAGGCCGGGGACGATGTAGACTTGGTAGGGTACCGGCGTTTCGTACGGCGGGCTGATCGTCGGGCCGAGGTGGGTGTGGACGCCGGCAGCGAACACAAGCAGCCAGAGCAGCGGCCGCACCAGGGCGGCAAAGAATCGCTCGCGCTGGTGGATGAAGCGCAGCAGCTCCCGGCTGACGATCGCCTTTAGTCCCAAGAGCCACCGCCTGGCGCGGCTCATGGGCCTGTTCCCGCGGCGGACGGCGCCGAGATGAGCTTCGCGAAGCTCTCGGAGAGGCGGTCGCAACCGGTCGACTTGTTTATGGCAGATGCGCTGCCGCGGGCGTGGACGCGGCCACGTTGCAGGATCACCACCTGATCATCGAGTGCCACTTCCTCGATCAGGTGCGTTGCCCACAGGACCGCGACCCCCTGCCGGGCGAGGGCACGAACGTGATCGATGATCTTCTGGCGCGTCGGCGGATCGAGCCCGACCGTCGGCTCGTCCAGCAGCAACAGGGTGGGGCTGTGCAGCAGGGCTCTGGCAAGCTCGACGCGTCGCCGGGTTCCGCCGCTCAGCGTGCGCAGCCTGGCGTCCCGTTCGTCCTGCAGACCCATCCGGTCAAGCTCGGCTCCGATCCGTTCGTCAGCCTCTGTCGCGCTCAGTCCCTGCAGCGCGGCCATGTAGCGAAGGTTCTGCCCGACCGAAAGGTCCAGATCGAGGGTCGGCTGCTGAAAGACCACTCCCAGCATCGACAGGGCGCGTGTCGCATCATGGCGCAGCTCGTATCCCCCGATATGGATCGTTCCGCGTTCGGCATCGAACAGCCGGGTGAGCAAGGCGAGGAGCGTGCTCTTCCCGGCTCCGTTCATCCCCAGCAGAGCTGTGAACGTTCCCGGCGGAACAGCAAAAGAGATGTCCTCCAGCCGGAAACCTTTGTGATAGCCAAAGGAAACGGCGCGGACGTCCAGGACGGGCTGGGGAGCGATCACGGCAAGGTCAAGCGGTCATCGGCAAGAAGGTCGCCAGTTGCTATTGCGCCGGTTGCAGTTCCATATGATAAGCAGAATCTCATGGAACTGTATCGGCGATAGGATCGCTCTAAGGTAGCATTCTTCAAACCAAGGAGACCCAGCGATGCGGAAGTGGAAAGCGCCCAAAATTATCGAGATTGCAGTCGGGATGGAAATCAACTGCTACGCGTGCGCCACGGCCTGATGCTCGCAAGGCATGTCCAGGGCCCGGCGGGACCCATCCGCCGGGCAGGACGGCACGTCCCGCCGTGAACATCCTTATTCTCGGTTCGGCCGCGGGCGGCGGCTTCCCGCAGTGGAACTGTGACTGCCCGGCGTGCCGTCGGGGGCGAAACGGGGATGCGGCAGCCCTGCCGCGAACGCAGTCCTCGGTGGCTGTGAGTGCCGACGGCGCAAACTGGTTTCTGCTGAACGCTTCGCCGGACATTCGCCAGCAAATCTTGCAGACACGCCAATTGCACGCTGGAGGCGGCTTGCGGCACAGCCCCGTGGCGGGTGTGGTGCTGACCAACGCCGATGTTGATCACGTTGCCGGGCTGCTCAGCCTGCGTGAAGGCCAGCCGCTCAGTCTCTATGCCACCGCGCGGGTGCAGCGGGTGCTCGCGGCAAATCCGATCTTCGACGTTTTGAACCCAGCGGTGGTGATCCGGCGCACTTTCGTGCTGGAAGACCAGGCCGACCTGCTGCTGCCGGACGGGCGTCCGTCGGGCCTGGCCGTGCTCGCCTTTCCGGTCCCGGGCAAGGTGGCGCTCTGGCTGGAGGATCCGGCCAGGGCCGATTTCGGCTCGGTGGAGGAGGACAGCATCGGTCTGTGCCTGACCGACCGGGCGAACGGTCGCTCGCTTTGGTATGTTCCGGGCTGCGCGGCGATGCCCGCCGCGCTTGCAGGGCGCCTCGACGGTGCCGAGCTGCTCCTGTTCGACGGCACCACGTGGTCGGACGATGAACTGCAGCGCACGGGCGTCGGGGTCAAGACCGGTCGGCGCATGGGGCACATGAGTATGTCGGGCCCTGACGGATCGATCGCAGCGCTGGCCGACGTCGCCATCGGTCGGCGCGTCTTCATTCACATCAACAACACCAATCCTGTGCTGCTGGCGGACTCGGCGGAGCGCGCCGCGGCTGTTGCCGCGGGTTGGGAGGTCGCCCACGATGGCCTTGAGGTCACGCTGTGAGCGATGCGCTCACTCCCGACGCGTTAGAGGCGGAACTGCGGCGGATCGGTGCAGAGCGCTACCACGACAAGCACCCGTTCCATCAGCTGCTGCACGGCGGCGCACTGAGCTTTGGCCAGGTGCAGGCCTGGGCCCTCAATCGCTACTGCTATCAGGCGGCGATCCCGCGCAAGGACGCGGCCCTGATCAGCCGGCTGGACGATCGCGCCCTTCGGCGGATCTGGATCGGCCGCATCCGTGATCACGACGGGGACCAGGACGCCGACGGCAACGGTGAACCGGGGGGGATCGAGCGCTGGCTGGTGCTGACCGACGGCCTCGGTCTTGACCGGTCCTATGTCACCTCGATGCGGGGTGCCCTGCCGGCCGTACGGTTCGCGGTCGAGGCCTATGTGCGGTTCGTCGCCGAGCGCAGCCCGCTGGAGGCGATTGCGTCCTCGCTGACCGAGCTGTTCGCGCCGGCGATCCATCGCCAGCGCATCGCCGGGATGCTTGCGAATTACGACTTCATCGGCGAGGCCGTGATGGCCTATTTCCGCCGGCGTCTGACGCAGGCGCCGCGAGACGTTGCGTTTGCCCTGGAGTATGTCAAGCGCGAGGCCGATACCCGGGAGCGGCAGGAGGCGGTGATGAACGCCCTGCGCTTCAAGTGCGACGTTCTCTGGGCCCAGCTCGATGCCCTGCACCAGGCCTATGTCTCGCCTGGACTGCCGCCGCCGGGTGCCTTTGTACCGTCGGTGCGCGGGGAATGGGCGGTGCCGGAGCCAGTCCGGTGACCGCCGACTCGCAGGCCAGGATGGAGGTTCGCCCCCGGCTCGCGCCGCACGTGCGGCTCTCCTTCGACGCCCGGCGCCAGCGGTGGGTGGTCCTGGCGCCGGAGCGGCTGCTGCTGCCCGACGAGACCGCGGTCGAGGTCTTGCGACGCTGCACCGGCGATGTATCCCTTCAGGACATGACCGACGACCTCGCCCGCGAATTTGATGCGAGCCCGGAAGAGATCCTCGCCGATGTCGAAGCCCTGCTGCGCGATCTCGCCGAGAAGGGGATCATCGTCGCATGAGTGCCAGCCTGCAGCCGCCGCTGGCGCTGCTTGCCGAGGTCACTCATCGCTGCCCGATGCGCTGCGTCTATTGCTCGAACCCGCTGGTCCTTGAGCCGCGCAGCGCCGAGCTCGATACCACCACGTGGTGCCGCGTGCTGGACGAGGCGGCGGCCCTCGGTTGTCTCCATGTTCACTTTTCCGGAGGCGAGCCGACGGCACGCGGCGATTTGCCGAAGCTGGTGGCGCAGGCATCGGCGGCCGGGCTCTACGTCAACCTCATCACGTCGGGGGTCATGCTTGACGCCGCGACGCTGGCACCTCTGGTTGCCGCCGGTCTCGATCACGTGCAGATCAGCTTCCAGGATGTCGATCGGATGGTGGGAGAGCGGATCGGCGGCCTGAAGGGAGCGCACGCGCGAAAGCTTGCCGCGGCGGCCCTGGTGACCGATGCCGGTCTCGCGCTCACCCTCAACTTCGTTATCCACCGCCATAACGCCGATCGCGTCGCCGAGATGATCGAGCTGGGCCGGTCGTTGCAGGCGGGCCGGATCGAGGTTGCACATGTGCAGTATTACGGCTGGGGCCTGCGGAACCGCGCCTCGCTGCTGCCGACGCGCGAGCAGCTTGACCGCGTCACCGCTGAGGTCGAGGCGGCCCGCCAGCGCCTGCGCGGTTGTCTGGTGATCGATTACGTGATCCCGGACTATTGGGCTCGCCTGCCGAAAGCCTGCATGGGTGGCTGGGGACGCCGGTTTATGCTGATCGACCCGGCAGGGCGTGCCCTTCCCTGTCACGCCGCCACCACCATTCCTGGCATAAGCTTCGACAGTGTCCGCGATTGCTCGCTGAACGAGATCTGGGCCCGGTCGCCGGCTTTCCAGCGGTTCCGGGGAACGTCCTGGATGCCCGAGCCCTGCGCCTCGTGCGAGCGGCGGGAACTCGACTGGGGCGGCTGTCGCTGCCAGGCGCTGGCACTCGCGGGCGATGCGGCCGCCACCGACCCGGTGTGCTGGAAGTCTCCACGGCATGACGCCCTGACGGTGCTGGCCGCGAGCGAATCGTCAATGCCGGAGGCTTCGTTTGTCTATCGGGGTGCGCCTGCCTGAACGCCGTCTGCAGATCTCACGCGAGCGGCACGATGCATATATAGAGCAGGAACGGGAGGGAGTCGCCGATGGCCATTGAAACACTGGGCTTGGCGCAGCGGGTTGAGCGATGCCGCGAGTTTTGTGCTCCTTATCGTGTCGCGGACGGGGACAAGTTCCGGCTCAAGAAGGTTGACCCGGCGGATACCGGCAATCTCGAGTCCGAAGACAAGCCACGCGCAAAGGAAGTTCTAACGATCGGCGTCAACACGCTCACCGAATTGCAGGAGCGATTGTACGCCGATGACCGCTGGGGCGTCCTGTTGATGTTCCAGGCGATGGATGCGGCCGGAAAGGATGGCACCATCAAGCATGTCATGTCGGGAGTGAATCCGCAGGGCTGCCAAGTCTGGTCGTTCAAGGTGCCGTCCAGCGAGGAACTCGATCACGACTTTCTTTGGCGGTACCTCAAGAATCTGCCGGAGCGCGGTCGCATCGGCATTTTTAACCGCTCCTACTATGAGGAAGTGTTGGTTGTCAAAGTTCATAAGGAAATCCTTGCAAAGGAAAAATTGCCCACTTCCCTTGTGACCAAGTCGATCTGGAAACACCGCTACGAAGATATTCGCAACGTTGAGAAATACTTAGCGCGGAATGGTTATGTTATCTGTAAGTTCTTTCTGCATTTGTCTAGGAAAGAACAAAAAAGACGGTTTATTGAACGGCTAAACACCCCGTCCAAGTACTGGAAATTTTCCTCCGCCGATCTTAACGAACGGGCTTACTGGGACGACTACGCACAAGCCTATGAGGAGATGATCCAGGCGACGGCGACCAAATACGCGCCGTGGTATGTGGTTCCTGCCGACAATAAGTGGTTCTCGCGCCTCGTCGTGGCTGCCGCGATCATCGACGCCCTTGGCGCCCTTGATCTGAAGTTCCCTGAGGTTGGCGAGGAGAAGCTGGCCGACTTCGCCGCCGCTCGCGCAGCGCTGGAGCAAGAGTAACAGACCCGATCAGGACCTGAGCAGGGCTCGTCTAACAGCACTCCTCTTCGAGACGCTGCAGCAGTGCCAGGCCATCGGTATCGCCGTGGCGTTCGAACAGCTCCTCGATGTAGGCGATGTAGGAGCAGACGATATGGAGCTCGTCCGGGTTGTGCCGGTCGGCGTCGCCCACCTCGCCAAGCTTTCTCTTGAACGCCTCCCAGAACGCGTCGGTTTTCGCGGGATCGTCGATGTGACGGCGGATCGCCGCGATCAGGCGGCGGCTGTCGCCGATGCAGTCGATCCCGGCGAAAGACTTGTAGCGATCGGGCTTCGGCGATGAGTTCATGAACGCTTCTCGTCTCGGGAAGGGCCGGAAAGGGCAGGGGGATTAACGCAAAAAGAGTGCCAACAAGGGTGCCAGGCAGGCGCCGCCCGATCGGCCCCGGATCATTCTGGCGTCGTGGACCGTGCGGGCTCGCCTGCGCGGGGCTTGCCGGCGGACGCTTCCTCCCTATACTCCGCCGCCGGCCGATACGCGGCGGCAGACTGAATGACAGAGGTGCGGGATGATGCGGACGGACGTGAAGAAGGTGGTACTGGCATACTCCGGGGGCCTCGACACGTCGGTGATCCTGCGATGGCTGCGCGACGCCTACGGCTGCGAAGTGGTGACCTTCACCGCCGATGTCGGCCAGGGCGAGGAACTGGAGCCGGCGCGCGCCAAGGCGGAGATGCTGGGCGTCAAGGAGATCTACGTCGAGGACCTGCGCGACGAGTTCGTCCGCGACTATGTTTTTCCGATGTTCCGCGCTAACGCGCTCTACGAGGGCACGTACCTGCTTGGAACGTCGATCGCCCGGCCGCTGATCGCCAAGCGCCAGATCGAAATCGCGCGCGAGGTCGGTGCCGATGCCGTTTCCCACGGCTCGACGGGAAAGGGCAACGACCAGGTGCGCTTCGAACTCACCTATTACGCGCTTGAACCTGACGTCCGCATCATTGCCCCCTGGCGGGAGTGGGACCTGAATTCGCGCGCGAAGCTCATCGATTATGCCCGAGCCCACCAGATCCCGGTGCCCACCGACAAGGAGGGCGAGGCGCCCTATTCCATGGATGCCAACCTGCTGCACATCTCCTACGAAGGAAAAGTGCTGGAGGATCCGTGGGCCGACCATCCGCAGGACATGTTCCGGATGACCGTGTCTCCGGAATCCGCTCCGGACCAGCCGACGATTGTGACGGTTGACTTCGAGCGGGGCGACGCCGTCGCGGTGGACGGCGAGGGGCTTGCACCCGCGGCGCTGCTCGATCGGCTCAATCGCATCGCTGGTGCCAACGGCGTTGGCCGTGTCGACCTGGTCGAAAACCGTTTCGTCGGCATGAAGTCGCGCGGCGTCTACGAGACGCCGGGCGGGACGGTGCTGCTGGCCGCGCACCGGGCGGTCGAGAGCCTCTCCCTCGACCGCGGCGCCGCCCATCTCAAGGATGAACTGATGCCGCGCTACGCCGAGCTGATCTACAATGGCTTCTGGTTCTCGCCGGAGCGGCGCGCGCTCCAGGCGCTGATCGACCAGACTCAGGAGACGGTCACCGGGACGGTCCGGCTGAAGCTGTACAAGGGCAATGTCGCGGTGGTCGGCCGGCGTTCACCGAACAGCCTGTACGACCAGGACATCGCCACCTTCGAGGCCGACCGGGTCTACGACCAGCGGGATGCGGAGGGCTTCATCAAACTGAACGCCCTGCGGCTCCGGCTTGCCGGCCGGCTCCATCGCCCGGCCTGAACGACCGTGCGAATCTGCCAGGCTCAGTAGCGAACACCTCAGCCGGCGGGCTCCGGGTCAAGCCAGCCCCGCAGAGCGTCCTGCAGCGCCTCGAAGGGCTGCCAGCCGGCAGTGAGGGCGGTGAGTTGCCGGCCGTCCTGCAGGACCACGGTAGGGAAGCCCTGGATGCCAAGCGCTTGCGTCAGGCGGAAGTCCGCCTGGGTCGCCTCGTGCACTTCGGGAGCGCGAAAGACGATGCGGAAGTCGTCCGGCGAGGCGAACGGGGCGGCGACATCGGCCAGGTCATCTTCCTGGGTTATGTCGCGGTTTTCCGCATAGAAGGCCTGCTGAAGGGCTGCGAGATAGGCGAGCGCAGCCTCGGGGACCAGGTTGCGCATTGCCACCGCGGCGCGGCAGGCGGGCTCGGTGTCATAGACAAAGCGCGCACGGTCGAAAAAGCCGAAATCGAAAGGCTGGCCGGTCTGGGCGGCCACTTCCTCCCAGTGGTGGCGGACGTAGCTGCGCGAGCGGTCGTCCATTGGCCTTGTCTCTCCCGCCCGCAGGCCGCCCGCGCACAGCCGGATCGGCACGCGGCCGGCGCAGGCCTCCGCTATTGAAGCGATGACCGGCGAAAATCCCCAGCACCAGGAGCACATCGGATCGGCGAAGTAGAGGAGGCGCCTGGAAGTCGTCTGGGGATCGGCCATCGTCCGCGCCGCCTACGGCAGCCTTGCCGCCACGCCGCCCCACGGCATCAGCGGGACGGTGGACAGCGAGTTTTGTGGCGAGCCGGTCATGACGCGATCGGAATAAGCGACGTAGACCAGAACGTTGCGCTTCGGGTCGAAGAACCGCACCACCTTCAGGCTCTTGAAGATCAGCGAGCGTCGCTCGTCGAAGACCCGCTCGCCATCCTTGAGCGGCTCTTTGATAACGATCGGCGCGATTTGCCGGCAGGCGATCGCGACTTCCGAGGAGTCCTCGGCGGTCCCGGCGGCGCCACTGATGCCGCCGCGCTCGGGGCGACTGATGTGGCAGGCGACGCCCTCGACCTCGGGATCGTCGAACGCGTCCACCGCGATCCGGTCGTTCGGGCCGAGCCAGCGGAAATTTGTCGATACGGTGCCGATCTGCCCGCGCGGCGCTCCACCGAACAGCCACCAGCCGAGACCCGCGAGGACCAGCAGCACGGCCAGCGCCACCATAACGATCTTCATACGCCGCGTACTCCCTGTCGCATTTCTTAGCCGATCCGTCTGCCGGGTTCAGTCCAGCACCGAATAGCCGCGCCCTCGCAGGCAGTTGCGCACCACGCGATCCTGCTTCGAGACGCCCCGCCCGGTGCCGCCGATGGCGCCCGAGGTCCCGCCGCCCGCAGCACCAACGGCGGCCCCGGTTCCAGGATTGCCCGTCACCGCTCCGATGGCGGCGCCGATCGCTGCGCCGGCCGCGCCGCCGAACAGCCCGCCTCCGGCGGCGTTAGCGGGCACGCTGACCTGATCGGCATAATCGCGGCATTCGGCGAGGTCGGCCTGGTAGCGCGCGGGATCGACGCCCTTGGTGTCGATGATCGGATCGGACGTACACGCCGTTGCAATCACGAGGAAGAGCAGCGCAAGGCGGTGCACCCTGTTGCTAAACCGCTGGACGCTGATGGTCATCGGGAATCCCTGCCGCCACCCTTGCCTTCATCCGCGACAGCCGCTCGCGCTCGCTTGCGGAACGAAGTTGGCCGCAGGCCGCCATGATGTCCCGGCCGCGCGGCGTCCGCAGCGGCGCGGTGTAGCCGGCGTTGTTGAGCATGGACGCAAATCGCCGCATCGCCTCGTCGGTTGAGCACTCGAAGGGCGCGCCGGGCCAGGGGTTGAACGGGATCAGGTTGAACTTCGCCGGGATTCCCGCGACCAGTCGCGCCAGCGCCTTGGCGTCGGCCGGCGAGTCGTTGACGTCCTTCAGCATGACGTACTCGAAGGTGATCCGCCGCGCGTTGTCGGCGCCCGGATAGTCCCGGCACGCCCGCAGCAGCTCGGCCAGCGGGTACTTTCTGTTGATCGGGACGAGCACATCACGCAGCTCATCGCTCACCGCATGCAGGCTGATGGCGAGCTTGACGCCGAGCTCGGCGCCAACCCGCCGGATCATCGGGACGACACCCGAGGTCGACAAGGTGATGCGCCGGCGCGAAATGGCGATCCCCTCCGGATCCATGACGATGCGCAGCGCGGCGGCGACATTGTCGTAGTTGAACAGCGGTTCGCCCATGCCCATCAGCACGATGTTGGAGAGCAGACGCTCAGCGCGCGGCGACGGCCACTCTCCATACGCATGTCGTGCCATCAGCACCTGGCCGACGATTTCACCGGCGGTCAGGTTGCGCACCAGTCGCTGAGTCCCGGTGTGGCAGAACGTGCAGGTCAGTGTGCAGCCGACCTGCGAGGAAATGCAGAGCGCGCCGCGGTCCTCCTCGGGGATGAACACCGTCTCCGCTTGATTGCCATCGGCGAAGCGCAATAGCCATTTGCGCGTCCCGTCGCTGGAGCGCTGCTCCGAGCTCACGTCCGGGAGATCGAGCAGAAATCGGGTTGCCAGCTTTTCGCGCAGCGCCTTGGAAAGCGTCGTCATCGAGGCAAAATCGCGGGCCCCGCGATAATAGAGCCAATGCCAGATCTGGCGTGCGCGGAAGGGCGGCTCTCCGATCTCGCCGAGCGCGGAGGCGATTTCGGCGCGTTCCAGGCCAATCAATCCGACCGGAAGGGCCGTTGGCAATGCCTGTGCCGATCCCACGCCGGCGCTCGAATTGTCGCTCATGGCACATTGATGGTTTGTCGCCCTGGCCGCGTCAATGCCCGCCGGCCGGAAACACGCTATCAGCGGTTGGCCGAAAATGCCCCCGCTGAACTTTTTCGCCCGCAAATGTGAACCTGATCACAGAAGCTGCCCCATCCTCCCCCTATGATGACATCATTATTTGAGCTTTCCCGGTAAAAGAATTTTTCGCAAGCGGGGCACAGTAGATTTCAGCAGTTGATCGCGGCAGTCAGAGGTGAATTTGCCAGGGCCAGGGGGGTTCAGGCTGTGGCGCGATAGGGCGGGACCGACGGTCCCGCCCTTTCTTTATTCTCTCTAAGGCGTCCGATGGGGGCGATATTCTTCAGTTCTACTTTAGCGTGTCAGCCCCAACTGGCTCGGCCCGAGCCGGCCCATGCCCTGCAGCAATTGATAGGCAGCCCGGGTCGCGTCGCCGGACACTTCGACCAGATTGATCCGGGCGTTATAAACCTCGTTTTCGGAGTCCAGCACATTGATCACCGTCTCGCGGCCGGCCTCGCGAAGCTTCTGACGGGCTTCGAAAACCTCCGACGCAATGGCGACGGCGTTCTCCAGCAACTCGACCCGCTGTCGTGCGGTCGTCCACTCGTTCCAGGCGAGGTGCGTCTGGCGGAGGACATCACGCTCGACCACATCGTAATTTTTGCGCGCCGCTTTGTATTCGGCGATGGCCTGGTCGGTGCCGGCGGTGGTCGCCAAACCATCGAACAGGTTCCAGGTGGCGCTGAGCAGGACGGACGCGTCCGTCCGTGTTCCCTGAACGAGGTCGGTGTCATTGGCCTGGTTGGCTGAAGCAACCACGTCGATGCTGGGGTAATAGCGGGACCGCGCCAGGCGTTTGCCCTGTTCGGCGACAGCGACGCCGGCCAGGCTGGAATCGATGGCCGGGCTTTCCTCGCGGGCAATGGTCAACGCCTGATCGAGATTGGCCGGCAGCAGGTCCGCGGGGGGGCGCGGATCGCGCATCGCCGATGGTTGCGGGGGATGGTCGAAGATCTGGATGTACCGCGTATTGGCGTCCGCCAGCGCACCTTCGAACCCGATCCGTCTCTCCTTGGCGAGCTGCAGCCGAGATTTCGCCTGCAGGACATCGACGGCGATGCCCGAGCCTCGCTGCACGCGTTCATCCTCCAGGTGGAGTTGCCGCATGATCGTCCGCTCGCTTTCGTGGGCCAGGGCAACGAGGCGGCTTTGCCGGAGGACCTCGAGGTAGGCGTCAATCCCGTCGAAAAGGACGTTCTGCCGGGTGCCCTGCAGCGTGAATTCCGCCATTTCCTGGTTCAGACGGGCGGACCGCACCTGCGCCGGGGTGGCGAAGCCATCGAAGACGTTCTGCGTCAGCCGCGTGCCGACCACCTGGGCAAGCGAAAACCAGGTGCCCCCACCTTCGCTCTGGAGAACCGGACTGTCGATGTACTGGGGCCCCGATTGGCCGAAAATGTCGAGCTTGGGAAGATAGCCGGCATAGGCCTTGGTCACGCCCGACTCGGCCGCCTCGACGCTGCGCTGCTTGGCCATAATCTCCGGGTGGTTTGCAACCAGCCCCTGCAACTCGTCGCTCAGCGACTGAGCCCGGGCAACGCCGCTGCTGCCCGCCACGACGAAAACGAGGCCGACGACGCACTGCAGGAAGCGTTGCACGGATTCCCCGACCTCGAACAGGGTAAGAACCGGTCAAACTGACCTTTACACCCAAATGGGTCGATATAAAAGGAAAAACGTTGTGGAGATGGACTAACCGGGGGTCTGGATGGCCACAAGCTCCCGGTGTCCATAGCCACCGCCACCTGGCGTTGCAATGACGAACCTGTCGCCGGCGCTCATGCTAACGCGCCCGGTCCCGGAGAGGGACTCGGCACTGCCGTCCTGACGCTCCACCCGGTTTTCACCGCATTGGCCGGGCGCGCCACCGGCAAGGCCGAACGGCGGGACCCGCCGGTGGCCCGAAAGAATGGCGGCGGTCATCGGCTCGCGGAACTCGATGGTGCGCACGACACCATCGCCGCCGCGATGGCGGCCACCGCCGCCCGACCCGCGGCGGATGCGGAAATCGCGCAGCAGCACCGGGAAGCGCCATTCAAGCACTTCCGGATCGGTCAGCCGGGTGTTGGTCATATGGGTATGCACGGCGTCGGTGCCGTCGAAGTCGGGGCCGGCACCAGACCCGCCGCAGATCGTCTCGTAGTACTGCCGTCGGGCATCGCCAAAGGTGAAGTTGTTCATCGTTCCCTGCGCCGCCGCCATCACCCCCATCGCCCCGTAAAGCGCATCGGTGATCGCCTGCGAGGTCTCGACGTTGCCGGCGACGACGGCGGCGGGCCATCGCGGCCGCAGCATCGAGCCCTCGGGGATGCGGATGTCGAGCGGCTTCAGGCAGCCGGCATTCAGCGGGATATCGTCGTCGATCAGGGTGCGGAAGACGTAGAGAACCGCGGCCTTGGTGACTGCCGGCGGTGCGTTGAAGTTGCGGGGATGCTGGGCCGACGTGCCGGCAAAATCGATGACCGCCGACCGTGCGGTCCTGTCGATGCGGATCGCCACCCGGATGACTGCGCCGTCGTCCATCTCATAGGCAAACGCGCCGTCCTGGAGCGCGTCGACGACGCGGCGCACCTGGGCCTCGGCATTGTCCTGGACGTGACGCATGTACGCGTGGACCACGTCGAGGCCGACATTCGCCACCATCTTGCGCAACTCCCGTGCGCCGGTCTCGTTGGCCGCCACCTGAGCCTTGAGATCGGCGATGTTCTGATCCGGATCACGCGCCGGCCACCGGCCGGAGGAGAGCAGCGCCCGGATCTCGGCTTCGCGGAAGCAACCGGCCTGCACCAGCATCTCGTTGTCGATCAGCACCCCTTCCTCTTCAATGCTGCGGCTGTCGGGCGGCATGGAGCCTGGTGTGGTGCCGCCGATATCGGCGTGGTGGCCCCGCGAGGCGACGAAAAAGAGAACGTTGCCGCCGGCCTCGTCGAACACCGGCGTGATCACGGTGATGTCCGGCAGGTGCGTGCCGCCATTGTAAGGCGCGTTGAGAACATAGACGTCGCCCGGCCGCATCGAGTGACGCCGGTGGCGGATCACCGTCTCGATGCTCTCGCCCATCGAGCCGAGGTGCACCGGCAGGTGGGGCGCGTTGGCAACCAGCCCGCCTTCGGCGTCGAAGACCGCGCACGAGAAGTCCAGGCGCTCCTTGATGTTCACCGACTGCGCCGTGTTCTGCAGCGAGGCGCCCATCTGCTCGGCGATTGACATGAACAGGTTGTTGAACACCTCCAGCATCACCGGGTCGGCGCGCGTGCCGATCGCCTGAGCCTGGGGACGGGGGACGACGCGCCTGAGCAGTAATGCGCCCCCCGGCAGCACGTTGGCGCGCCAGCCGGCTTCCAGCACCGTCGTCGCGTTGTTCTCGACGATCAGCGACGGCCCATCGACGGCGTCACCTGGCGCCAGGTGCGCGCGGTCCCACACGGGCGTTGGCCGATTGGTCTCCTCCATCCAAATGGCCACCTGCTCGATCGGCGGGGGCGGGGGCCTTGCGGGCAACGAGGCCGCCGTAAGTTTGTCGAGGTCTTGGCCGCCGCCGATAGCCTCCGCGGTGAGCGCCTCGACGATCAGCGGGCGGCCGGGCATATTGAAGCCGAAGCGCTGGCGGTGCAGGGCGCCGAACGCGTCCGCCATCTCGGCAACCGGGCCGTACGGAATCGGCAGGGGGGCATCGGTGCCCTGATAGCGCAGCAGCGCCGTTCGAACCACGTCCAACGACGACGCCTCGACCCCCTGGCGGACGACCTCGGCGCTCGCGTCCTGCGCCAGCGCGTCCAGACTGCGCGCCAGTTCCGGCATCGCGGCGTCATCGAGCCGGACCTCGACCGTCCGTTCGCGCAGCGCCCGGATGTCCGCCAACCCCATCCCATAGGCGGAGAGCAGACCGGCCAGTGAATGGATCAGCACCTGCGTCATGCCCAACGTATCGGCGATGCGGCAGGTGTGCTGCCCACCGGCGCCGCCGAAGCAATTCAGCAGATAGCGGGTCACGTCATAGCCGCGCTGCACCGAGATGGTCTTGATCGCATTGGCCATGTTCTCGATGGCGATGCGGAGAAAGCCGTCGGCGACTGCCTCGGGGCTGCGGATCTCTCCCGTGGCAGCGTTGATCTCGGCGGCGAGCTCGGTGAACCTGGCGCGCACGACGGCGGCATCCAGCGGCTGATCGCCGGCGGGGCCAAAGACGGCGGGGAAGTGGGCCGGCTGGATGCGGCCGAGCAGCACGTTGGCGTCGGTGACGGTGAGCGGGCCGCCGCGCCGGTAGCAGGCCGGGCCCGGATCGGCGCCGGCGGAGTCGGGGCCCACCCGGAGCCGGGTCCCGTCGTAGTGCAGGATCGAGCCGCCGCCCGCGGCGACGGTGTGGATACGCAGCATCGGCGCCCGCATCCGTACCCCCGCCACCTGCGTTTCGAAGGCGCGCTCGAAGCTGCCGTCGTAGTGCGACACGTCGGTGGATGTGCCGCCCATGTCGAAGCCGATGACCCGCTCGAAGCCTGCCGCCGCGGCCGTGCGCGCCATGCCGACGACACCGCCGGCCGGGCCCGACAGGATGGAATCCTTGCCTTGGAACAGGGCCGCATCGGTCAGCCCGCCATTCGACTGCATGAACATCAGCTTCGAGCCGCCGAGCGCCGTCTGCACCCGGTCCACATAGCGGCGGAGGATCGGCGACAGGTAGGCATCGACGACGGTGGTGTCGCCGCGCGGCACCAGCTTCATCAGGGGGCTGACCTGGTGGCTGGCCGAGATCTGGCTGAAGCCAATCCGAGCCGCGATCTCCGTAACTCGCTGCTCGTGCTCGGGGTGGCGATAGCCGTGCAGCAGGACGATGGCGATCGCCCGGATACCGGCCTCGAATGCGCTTTCGAGCCCCCGGCGTGCTGCGTCCTGGTCGAGGGCCGTCAGCACATGGCCCTGCGCGTCGAGCCGCTCGTCGATCTCGATCACCCGCTCGTACAGCATCGACGGCAGCACGATCTGACGCGCGAACAGCTGCGGTCGGTTCTGGTAGCCGATGCGCAGCGCGTCAGCGAAGCCGCGGGTAATGGCCAGCACCACCCGGTCGCCCTTGCGCTCCAGCAGCGCGTTGGTGGCGACAGTCGTCCCCATCTTCACTGCGCCAATCCGCTCTGCGGGGATCGGTGCTCCCGACGTCAAGCCCAGGATCCGGCGGATCCCCTCGACCGCGGCGTCGTCATAGCGTCCCGAGTCCTCCGACAGCAGCTTGCACGTCACCAACCGCCCGTCCGGCGTCCGGCCGACGACATCGGTGAACGTACCGCCCCGGTCGATCCAGAAATGCCAGGCGGCCGGTGTCGTCATGCGCGGGCTTGTTCCGCGCATCCAAGTGGATGCGCGTCGCAACCCGGAGGCGGAAAGGCGTGGATCGCCGGGACGAGCCCGGCGATGACGAGGGGAGCGGGGTGCCTTGGATCTATCGCCGTTGCCGACATTCTGTCGCTCGCTCTCTCAATGCACAAAGGGTGTACGAAGACGGGTGTCTATGCAAGGCAACATCCCATCGAAAGGGATCAGGATGCCTGTCCTCCGAATCTGATCGTGCGGCGCGGCGTGGCGTGACGCGGAGGCTCGCGTGGCTTTCAGGCAGTTCTGCAGACGGTGAATCGGCACGGCTCGCAGCCGGCCTTCTCCAACGTCCACTCATCGCAGAGCCACCGACGCGGAATGCCGACGGGCTTGACGGATATCAGGAAATTGATCCTATACAGAACTCAATCGAGCTGATACAGTCGCAATAATAGAACAAAACACGAACATATGGCGGCTTGTCAACCGACCGCTGAGTGCTGAAGGAGCGAACATGGCGAACGCGACGGCCTGGGTGCGCTTTCGAAACCTGCCGGACGACCTGCTCGATGACATGCCGGAACACGTTCGCTCGACGTTTCTCGCAGGCCGTCACCACGGGTTCGAGATCGAGATGCTGTGTCCCGGAGGGCGGCCACCCCCGAAGCAGCGTGCGCCAAGGCGCTTCGTCCTGGTCGCCGACGATCTCGGCGACGACGGCGGTGGTCCGATGGCATTCGACCTGGCCGCGCTCGCCGTCGACGTGCGGGCTTCGAGGCGGCTGTTCATCGTATCGACCCAGCCCGGCGGGGAACTCTATGCCGCTGCCTACGCCGCGGCGGTCGAGGATCTCGAAGCCGGCTGGGCCGTTGCGGTGGTGGTGGAAACCCGGCCGCCGCTGGCGCAGGCGTGGGCGCGGACGCTGGCAGCCCTCTGCGATGACGGCAACCCGACAGCTGCGGCGTTGAGCGGCAATGCCGCTGCGCCGTCGCAAAAGAGCGGGACATCAGCCCGCAGCAAGCGCGCTTGCTGAGGACCAGCGGTGAAACACTCTTCCATACCACGCGGATTCACGACTTAGTCGGTGACTTCCTGGGGAACCGTGGCGACCATGGACGGGCGGACCATGAACATGCTGTACCAGTCGGCAAGCAGCGAGCGGCCGATGCGCCAGTCCTCGGTGGAGCCCCAGCGGAAATCGAGCCAGCCGAGGCAGCAACCGACGCTGACCTGACCGATCGTGACCTGCGGATGAAAGCGTGGCACTTCCCGCTCCAGCATGTCGAGGCCGCGCAGTTCCTTGTCCCGCTGCCGGCTCGCCCAGGTTTTCGACTGCTCCTTGGTCGGCCGCAGCGACTCCCATCGCCGAAGCACGGCGGCGTCCAGGATGCCGTCAGCCAGCGACATCAGCCGAAGCGTGCGCCATCGCGCCGGCGTGGTGCTGGGAAAGAGCTTGTGGCCATCGTGAAGGCTGTCGAGATACTCGCAGATCACCCGCGAGTCGAACAACGGCAGGCCTTCGTCGGTCGTCAACGCCGGCACCTTGCCCAGCGGGTTGTCGCTGAAAAACCCTTGAGTCGGCTCATTGATATTCGTCGGCAGCCGCTCGATCCGGTCGTGCAGGCCGCATTCGTGGGCGGTCACGGTGACCTTGCGGACAAAAGGGGACGTCGGCGAATAGCGCAGTTTCATGGCCGTCTCCGTCGGGGCCTGGGCTGAACGCCACCCGCGCTCAGCGTTGATCTAAAAGGCGTCCTTGCGACGCCGGATCTCGGCAAATGCCGCGACCGGATCGTTGCCGGCGAGCCCCGCCGCCTGCTGCAGCCGGACGTCATCGGCACGCAAAAACGGATTGGCCGCACGCTCCTCGCCAAGAAGGGACGGCACCGTCGGCAGCCCCTTCGCCCGCAACCGCTTCACCTCCTCGGCCCGGCGACGCAGCGAAGGATTGTCCGGATCGATCTGCAGGGCAAAGCGGGCATTGCTCTCGGTATATTCGTGCCCACAGTAGACGCGCACCTCCGGCGGCAGTTCCCGCAGCCGCGACAGGCTCGCCCACATCTGCGAGGGGGTGCCTTCGAACAGGCGGCCGCAGCCCAGGGAGAAAAGGGTGTCACCGCAGAACAGCGCGCCAGCGTCCTCGAACCAGTAGGCGATGTGGCCGATGGTATGGCCGGAGACGTCGAGCACACGGGCCTGTGCCGTGCCCAGGGCAATCACATCCCCATCCGCGACCCTGACCTCGATGCCCGGAATGCGCGCTGCGTCCTGCGCGTTGCCGACGATGGTGCAGCCTGTCGCCCGCTTGAGCTCCAGGTTGCCGCCGGTATGGTCGTGATGATGATGGGTGTTGAGGATATGGGTCAGCGTCCAGCCCAGGCGGTCCAGTGCGGCAAGCACCGGCTCCGCCACCGACGGATCGACGGCAGCGCAGGCGCTCGTGGCCTCGTCGCGGAGCAGATAAACATAGTTGTGCTGGAGTACCGCGATCTGCTGAATCTGCAATTCGGACATGGCACTCCCAGGCTGAGTTTGCGGGCGCGCGACAGGCGGCCCGGAGGCGGCCCGGAGGGGAGACTATCATCGGCGCGACGCACTGCGCTAGACTGGCGGAGCGATGTGGACGGATGCCGTTGATTTGCGGGACTTCTACGCGTCCGGCCTCGGGCGCGTTACCCGGCGCATGATCGGGCGGCGGATCCGCGCCCTGTGGCCCGATGTGCGGGGCTCCAACATCCTGGGTCTGGGTTACGCCGCGCCCTTCCTCGGCGTGTTCCGGGCGGAAGCCCAGCGGGTCCTGGCACTGATGCCGGCGGCGCAGGGAGTCCTGCATTGGCCCAGCGATGCGCCCAACCTGGCGCTCCTCGCCGAAGAAACGATGCTGCCGTTTACCGATCGGAGTTTCGACCGCATCTTAATGGTGCATGCGCTGGAATGCGCTGAACGCGTCCGCCCGATGATGCGGGAAATCTGGCGGGTGCTGGCCGACGGCGGGCGGCTGATCGTTGTCGCGCCCAATCGCAAGGGGATCTGGGCGCAACTTGAGCGCACCCCCTTTGGCCACGGGCGACCCTATACGCCGGCGCAGTTGTCGCGCACCCTGCGGGAGACGATGTTTACTCCCTACCGCTCCGCGGCGGCGCTTTACGTCCCGCCGATCCGGTCCCGGATGCTGCTGTCTTCCGCCGGCGCCATGGAAGAAATAGGCCAGCGCTGGTTCACCAGCTTTGCTGGCGTTGTGCTCTGCGAGGCAAGCAAGCAAATCTTCGCCGGCCAGCTTGCATGGACGGTGGAGCGGCAACGGGCCTACCTGCCCGCATCGGCAGCGGTCCGCTGAGTCCGGCGCTACCGGACGACAGACGCTTGTTGAGCATTCCGGCCCGGCTGCGGCGGGCAGGCCCGTTCGCCCAGGATGCGGGTTCGTCCCGGACCGCGGAACGGCATGGGGGTGATCGCCTCGCCTGGAAGCATCATCGCACGGATGTTGGGGATGCCTTCTCCCATCCGCACGCGTTCCAGGGTAACTTCACGGCAGCTGTCGCACCGGTTGAGGAGAATGCCACCGTTGTCCGGCAGCATCAGCACGCAGCCAGGATCGGTGGCGGAGGCGGGAGCCGTTGCAATGCCGATTGCCGCAACGGCAACGAAACCGACGAGGCGGAAGAGCGAGCATGTGTTCATGCCCGCGATGGTGCCATGCCGTTGGTTAACAACGGGTGAGCGGGGGGGGGTGATCAGGCCTCGCCGGTCTGGCGATAGGGGGATTCGCTCATCAACACGGCTATCTCGGCTTCAACCGAGGGTCGCTCGGCTTCGAGAAATCGGGCGACCGCCTGGCGCAGGCCGTCGTGCACGATCCAGTGGGCGCTCCAGGTCGGTTGCGGGAGGTAGCCGCGCCGCACTTTATGCTCGCCCTGTGCACCCGCCTCGACACGAGCCAACCGGCGCTCGATGGCAAAGTCGATCGCCCGATAATAGCACGCCTCGAAATGCAGGAACGGCCGGTCCTCGCGGGCTCCCCAGTACCGCCCGTAAAGGGCATCCGGGCCGAGCAGATTGAGCGCGCCTGCGATCGGCGTGCCATCGCCCGCTTCGGCCATAACCAGCACCACGCGGTCCGCCATCGTCTGGCCGAGCCGGAAGAAAAAATCGCGGGTGAGGTACGCGTTCGCCCACTTGCGCTGCGTCGTATCCAGGTAGAAGTGCCAGAAGGCGTCCCAGTGGCGCTCCTGGATCTCGGAGCCGGTCAGGGTGCGGAGAACCAGGCCATTCTCGGTCGCCTTCTGGCGTTCGCGCCGGATCGCCTTCCGCTTGCGCGCTGTCAGATCGCCAAGGAAGTCGTCGAAGCTGCCGTAGCCGCAGTTGGTCCAATGAAACTGGTGGCCCATGCGGCGCAGGAACCCCCTTTCAGCAAGGGCAAAGACTTCCTCTTCCGTTGGAAAGGTGACATGGAGCGAGGAAACGCCCAGCTTCTCCACCAGTCGCAAGGCGGCATCGAGAAGCGCCGGGACTGTCCCCGGCGGCGCTCCATCCCGCACCAGAAGCCGCCGTCCGGTAACCGGCGTGAACGGAATGGCCGCCTGGAGCTTGGGATAGTAGCGCCCTCCGGCACGCTCAAAGGCTTCCGCCCAGGCCCAGTCAAAGACGTATTCACCATAGGAATGCCCTTTGACGTAGAGAGGGAGGGCGCCGTGCAGCCCGCCGTCGGATGTCCGCGCAACGAGGTGACGCGGCAGCCAGCCGCGATTGGCCGAAGCGGAACCGGACGCTTCCAGGGCCGTGAGAAACGCGTGGCCAGCAAAGGGATCGCCGGGGCCGGCGCACCCGTCCCACTCTGCCGCGGAAACGTCGCCGATGCTTGCGAGCACCTCGACGATCAGCTGCTGCTCCCCATCCGGCACGTGAACGTCCTCCGTTCTCCCTTGCCTGCCACATTGGTATGCCGGGAGGCCGGTGCCAGTCCGGGGTCCTCAGACTTCGCAGTGCCGGTGCCGACGCGGCGTCCGTCTCCCGTCAGGCGATATCCCAGCGGGCCAGAACCTCTTCCACCGCCACCTCGCTAACCGGCTGCCGGGGCGAGGGCGGCGTGTCGTTCACCCAGGCGGGAAACAGCACGTCCGTGTACCGGCCGCTTCGATCGATCAGTCCGCGGGCTGCCACATGCGGGTCGTCGGGAACCTCGTCCAAGGTCAGAACAGCGTGATAGCAGCAATCGATGCCCGTCAGCAGCGCGTCCCAATGCGCCAGGGGCTCGCTTGCAAACAGGTCCGAAACCTCGCCGATCAGAGCGGATTGAGGGAGCGGTTCGTAGCGCCGCGACTTCCAGTCCGGACGGCCGACCGCGTCGCAGAAGTTGTCCCAGAACTTCGGTTCCAGCGGACTGAGGCTGACGAAGCGACCATCGGCGGTCGGGTAAATCTGATAGAATGCTGCCCCGCCGTTAAGCAGGCCCTGGCCGCGGCGCATCGGCGCACTGAACGACAGCGTGTTCCAGAACAGCAAAGATTCCGCCATGCTGATATCGATCGTACACCCCTGGCCGGTCCGGCTGCGGGCATGCAGCGCCGCGAGAATGGTGATGACCGACTGCAGCGAGCCGGCATAGTCGGCCATCGGCGGAAACGGGATGACGGGCCGGTCGGGAGTCCCGCACTGGTTCAGCCCGCCGGTCATCGCTTCATAGTTGATGTCATGGCCGGCCGTGAGGCGGCTCGGGCCGGTCTGGCCATAGCCGGACAGGGCACAGTGGACGAGACGCGGGTTGATCTGCAACAGCGCCGCGGTGCCAAATCCGAGACGGTCGAGGACACCGGGGCGGTAGGATTCCAGCAGGATGTCCGCGCTCCGCAACAGGGTCATCAGCGCCAGCCTGCCTTCCTCGGACTTCAGGTCGATGGTGACGACGGTCTTGCCGGCATTGTTCAGCCGCCAGAAGGGCGAATCTCCCGGCCGACCTTCGGCGTCGAAGTGCCGGCCCGGTTCGCCGCCCGGCGGCTCCACTTTCACCACATCGGCGCCCATATCTGCGAGCATCCGGGTGGCGAACGGTCCCGGCAGATACTGGCTCAGATCGATAACCCGGATATCCTTGAGAAACTGGTGCAGCATTGGCTTGCCTTGTGACGTGGCGATCGAAACGAGGCCGGCTGTTCAAGCCCCGGCGGGCTGCCCCACATTAGCCTTTTCTGAGCGTGAGGACGCGCATTCTGGGCGAGCGGTGCCGAAAGAAGCGCTTCCTCGATAAGCCCTCTTCCGGTTCTGCGGCTTCCCCGATACAAGGACGGTTATGGCGACGGCCTCGACGATGGCAGGCAAGATTTGTCTGGTGACGGGCGGAACCGCCGGCATCGGGTTCGTTGCCGCCCGGGAGCTTGCGCGGCGGGGGGCAACGGTCACCATCGTTGGCCGCGATCCGGCGCGGGGCGCTGCCGCGGCGCAATTCATCCAGGCGGCTGCGGGCAGCGGCGCGGTGGATTTCGTTGCCGCCGACCTGGCCGAACTGTCGCAGCTTCGCGGCTTCGCCGCGTCGTTCTCGCAGGAGAGATCGCGGCTCGACGTGCTCGTCAACAACGCTGGCGGCCTGTTCGGACGGCGGACGACCACCACCGATGGCATCGAACGGACGTTCGCCCTTAATCACCTCGGATACTTCGCGACGACGCTGCTGCTGCTGCCGCTGCTTCGTGCGGCGGCGCCCGCGCGCATTGTTCTCACCGCCTCAGAGGCCCACCGCGGTGCCTGCATCGACTTCGACGATCTGCAGGGGGACCACCGGTATAACCGTTGGCGGGCCTATCGCCAGTCCAAGCTCGCCAACCTGCTGTTCACTTTCGAGCTGGCTCGCCGGCTGGCAGGTCAGGGCGTCACCGCCAACGCGCTCCACCCCGGATTCGTTGCCACCGAGATCGGCACACGGCACAACTTCGTGCCGGACATTCTGTGGCGGATCGGCACCTTGGCGGCGATCAGCCCAGAGCAGGGCGCGCAGACAATCCTGCAACTCGCCTGTTCCCCTGAGGTGGCAGATGTTTCCGGTAATTACTTCGTCGATAACAAGCCGGCCCGGTCATCCCCTGCATCCCGTGATGAGAAGACAGGCGACAGGCTCTGGGACATCAGCCTCAATCTGACCGGTCTCCCCGACATTTGATCAGTCGGGCATCTGATCAGTCGGGTGCGGCGCTCTCGGCCGCGCCGGGATCTCCCGGGCGCAGGCGATCCGCCATGGTCTCGATCCGCTGTGCGAGCGTATGCAGCTCCTCGCCAAGGGCCTTGTCCGCGGCACCGGGGGACACCTTGCCGGCCGGATTGTCTCCGCCCTCGCGCGCCTTCTCGGACAACTCGTCGGCAAGAAGCAGGCTGACCAGCAGCAGCAGGCGCTCCTGGCCCACCTGGCCGTTGTCCGAGACCAGTTGTTCCACCCGCCGGTCGATGTCCGCGGTGAGCCGCAGAACATGCTCTTCCTGTCCGTCATCGCAGGAGATCGCGTAGCTTTTTCCGTGGACGACAACCGAGATCTGGGCCATTGCCTTTAATCGTCGAGGGTGGTTCTCAACCGGGCGATTGCGTCGTCAAGCCGGTGTGCAAAGTTCTGCTGCATTGATCGCAGCGTTTCGACTTCAGCCCGGAGGGCTGCCAATTCTTCCTGATCCCGGTGAGCAAGCACGAGGCGCGCCTCCACCGCCGCTTCGAGGCCCGCGACCACTGCTTTCAGCTCTTCGATGCAATCGTGCACCGCGGTGAACCTCCGATCAGGGCAACCCCCGCACGACTTAGGCGGACCCTCCCGGGACCCAGCGGGCCTGCAGGATAGGCGGCTGGTTTCGAGTGCGTCAACCGCGTTGCATCCGCAAAAAGCCGTTGACGGAACGGGCCGATCCGACGATTGTGCCGGCCGAAACTAACCATGACGCCTTTCCCTCGACAGGCTGGGGATGTGCGGCCGATCGCCCGGCCGGCGCCGGCGGTCTACCTCGAACAACAATCATCACTGGCGAGGCGTCGCTCTTCAAGGCAAGGAGGTAACGATGGCGGTTCGGGTAGGCATCAACGGTTTCGGGCGGATTGGTCGCCTGGTGATGCGGGCTGCGATGGAGGAAGGGCGCAATGACGTCGAGTTCGTAGCGATCAACGACCTCGGCGACGTCAAGACCAACGCCCACCTGCTCAAGTACGACTCGGTGCACGGAACGTTTCCGGGCGAGGTCTCGGCCGACGACAGCAGCATCACCGTCAATGGCCACAGAGTGCAGGTGATGGCGCAGCGGGATCCGACCAAGCTGCCGTGGAAGGATCTCGGCATCGACATGGTGTTCGAGTGCACGGGTATTTTCAGCGATCGCGACAAGGCTGCGGTGCACCTGGAAGCTGGCGCGCCGAAGGTGCTCGTCTCCGCGCCGTCCAAGGGCGCCGACAACACCGTCGTCTTCGGGGTCAACGACAAGACGCTGACGCAGGAGCAGAAGGTGGTCTCCAATGCGTCGTGCACCACCAACTGCCTGGCCCCGCCAGCCTATGTGCTCGACAAGGCGCTGGGCATCGAGCGCGGCTACATGACGACGATCCACGCCTATACCGGTGATCAGCGGATCGTCGATACGCTGCACAAGGATCTGCGTCGGGCGCGGGGTGCCGCGTTGTCGATGATCCCCACGTCGACGGGCGCCGCCAAGGCGGTCGGCCTGGTGCTGCCGCACCTGAAGGGCAAGCTGGACGGTTCCGCCATCCGGGTCCCCACGCCGAACGTTTCGGTCGTAGACTTGGTGTTCATCGCCAAGAAGTCGACCACGGCGGACGAGGTCAATGCCCTGATCAAGGAAGCGGCCGAGGGCGAACTCAAGGGCATCATGGCCTATAACACGGCACCGCTGGTCTCCATCGACTTCAATCATGACGCGCACAGCTCAACCTTCGATGGCACGCAGACGCAAGTGATCGACGGCACCATGGTCCGGATCATCGCGTGGTACGACAACGAGTGGGGTTTCTCCAACCGGATGTCGGACACGGCGAACGCCTGGATGGCGGCGAAGTAAAGAAAAGCAGGAACGAAGACGCGTCGGCGACGGGGCGGGTTCGCCCGCATTGCGTCGCCGTGCTCTTCGCGAACGTGCCTGGGGCCTGCCGTTCCGATGCCGGCTCCGTCGCCGTTGCCGCACGCTGGTGCGGCTGGCTGGCTGTTGCCGCACGCTGGTGCGGCTGGCTGAACGCCGCGATGCGAACCGGCTCTTGGCGACACCATGAGCGGGCGCACCTGATCCTCCCACACCCAGGACCATTGCCGCGCGCTCCCGGTGGTGAGACGTGCGCCCGCTCGGTTCTCTTCAATCCCGTTGCGACGGAGTCCGTTCTGCCGATCGGCGCGCCCGGTTGGCAAGGTGACGCCGATGACCGCGGCGAGGCAGTGGAACATTGCGAAGGGCAGGCGGCGTGAGTATCTCAGCGATCGGGAACAATCTGAGCGATCGGGAGACGCAATTATGAAAGTTTCGCAACGGGTCAGAAAGATCCTGGACAATTATGACAGCGATAACCCCGGCACCAAGGCCAATATCGCGCGCGTATTGTGTAACGGACGTCTTGGTGGAACCGGCAAGGTGGTGATTTTGCCAGTCGATCAGGGCTTCGAACACGGCCCGGCACGCAGCTTCGGTGCCAATCCGGCCGGCTATGATCCCAGTTATCATGCGCAGCTGGCGGTGGATGCGGGGCTGAATGCCTATGCGTCGGTGTTGGGCATGATCGAGGCCGTCGCGGATCAGTATGCGGCGCAAATCCCCCTGATCCTCAAGGTGAACAGCTCGAACAGCCTCTCGCGCGCCAAGGAGGCGCCGAGCCAGGCGATCACCGGCTCGGTCGATGATGCGATCCGCCTCGGGTGCGCCGCTATCGGATATACCATCTATCCGGGGTCCGACCTGGCATTCGACATGCTGCAGGATCTGCGGGAACTGATTGCGGAGGCCAAGGCCAAGGGCATTGCCGCGGTGGTGTGGTCTTATCCGCGCGGCGGGGCGCTGTCCAAGGACGGTGAGCTCGCCATCGACATCGATGCCTACGCCGCGCACATCGCGGCCCTGATGGGGGCACACATCATCAAGGTGAAGCTGCCGACCGGCTTCCTGGAGCAGGGCGAGGCGAAGAAGGTCTATGAAAAGGAAGGTATCGACATCTCCACTCAGGCGGCACGCGTCCGCCACGTCATGCAGGCGGCCTTCAACGGCCAGCGCATCGTCGTCTTCTCGGGCGGAGCGATAAAGGGCGCCGATGCGGTCTACCAGGACGCGCAGGACATCTACGACGGTGGCGGCAACGGCCAGATCATCGGGCGCAACACCTTCCAGCGGCCGCGCGAGCAGGCGCTTGAGATGCTCGACAAGATTAGCGGCATTTTCCTGGGCAAGGTGCGGCACGGCCAGGCAGCGAAGGTAGCGGCCGAGTGAGGCAGGCTGACGGCCGCAATGCCACCCCTCCGGTTTCTTGCCGGCTCTATCTGATCACGCCGCCGCGCCTGGACGCGGCGGCGTTTTCGTCCGACCTGGCGGCGGCGCTCGACGCGGGCGACGTCGCCTGCGTGCAATTGCGGCTGAAGGATGCTCCGGACGACGCCGTCCGGCGGGCCTGCGATGTGCTGCGCCCGCTGGTCCAGCAGCGAAACGTGGCGCTCCTGCTCAACGACCGGCCGGACCTGGCGGCTGAGCTGGGGTGCGACGGCGTGCACGTCGGTCAAGACGACGTGCCCTATGCCGAGGCGCGGCGCATCGTCGGAGCGGACGCGATCGTCGGCGTCACCTGTCACGCCTCGCGTCATTTGGCGATGCAGGCGGCCGAGGCGGGCGCCGATTACGTTGCATTCGGCGCGTTTTTCCCGACGGCCACCAAGCTGCCGCCGTCGTCTGCCGGCATCGAAATCCTGCGCTGGTGGAGCGAGCTGATGACGGTGCCGTGCGTGGCCATCGGCGGTATCGATGCCGGCAACTGCCGGTCGCTGGTCAAGGCGGGAGCCGATTTCCTCGCCGTCTGTGCCGGCGTCTGGCAACATCCCGAGGGGCCGGCCACCGCCGTGCGCGCCTTGCGACGCGAGATCGATGCAGCAGAAGTCGCCCGCTGATTTTTTATCTCGATAGGACGCGCTTCCCCTTGCGAGCGGCCTGCGGCCCGGCTACATTGAAGCTTCACAAACGGCAAGCAGTGCGCTTTTGGTGGGCGGGGCAAGCCTCAGCTCACAGGGAAACTGCTCCCGTTTGTTGCTCTTTTTCATCGTTGTTTTTGTTATGGAAGGGATGTGTAGGCGGCGGTTTGGGTTTGGTGTTTGGTTGGACCTGGACTGTTTCGTTCTATGCGTCTTTTTCTGTGAGGTTCTTAGTTGGCTTC
>Ga0209571_1000449_pt1 | contig 45708 bp, 41 predicted proteins | sample EBPBio102011_DNA_FD_185866 | JGI IMG/M metagenome (GOLD analysis project Ga0209571, IMG submission 185866) | Wastewater treatment Type I Accumulibacter community from EBPR Bioreactor in Madison, WI, USA - Reactor 1_1/10/2011_ DNA (SPAdes)... | ecosystem: Engineered > Bioreactor > EBPR >... | reverse complement strand
GCCAGTCTGGGGGCCGGTCTGGGGGCCGGTCGTCATGGCGTTGCCTCGCGGACGGAATGGATCAGGTGGGTCACGCTGTCACGCTCGGCGATCAGCCAGAGGCCGCAGCCCTGGGCATGGACCCAGTATTCGCGGGCCAGCCCCCGGCGGTTTTCGCGGACGTAAAGGTAGCGCGCCCAGTCCTCGTCGCTCGACCCCGGTCCGGGGCGCGCGACATCGGGGTCGCCGCCGTAGCGGAATTCGGCCTCGTCCCTCGGGCCGCAGAAGGGGCAGGGAAAGGGGCCCGGAGCGGGCGTGGGAGCGGGAGTGGGTCCTGCATCAGTCATGGGCCACCCCCGCATGGGCCTCGTCGATCAGCCGGCCGGTCGCGAACCGCTCGAGCCCGAAGGGCTCGGACAGGGGGTGGTGCCGCCCCGTCGCCATCAGGTGCGCCAGAAGCTTGCCGCCGATCGGGATGGCCTTGAAGCCGCCGGTGCCCCACCCGCAATTGAGGAACAGGTTCGGGATCGGCGACGGGCCAAGGATGGGCGAATTGTCGGGCGATGTGTCGACCGTGCCGCCCCATTGCCGCATAAGCTTCAGGGTCGAGAAGGAGGGGAACATCTCGACGACCGAGGCCACCACCTCGCGCGTTTTCGCAAGGCCCCCCCGGCGCGCAAAGGACGGCAGATGTTCAAGCCCGCCGCCGATCACCATCTCGCCCTTGTCGGACTGGCTGACATAGGCGCCGTTCGGGGTCGAGGCGACGACCTGGTCAAGGCAGGGCTTCAAGGGCTCGCTGACCATGGCCTGCAAGGTCATGCACAGAAGTGGCAGCCGGAAGCCTGCAAGTGCCGCAAGTTCCGGCGAGGCACCGGCGACGGCCATGCCGAAGACCTTGGCCTCGATCAGGCCGAAGGGCGTCTCGACGCCCGTGACCCGGCCAGCCTCGATGCGAAAGCCGCTGACGGCGCAGTTCTGCACGATGTCGACGCCCATGCCGTCGGCGGCGCGCGCATAGCCCCAGGCGACCGCGTCATGCCGCGCGACCCCGGCCCGGCGCTGGATCATCGCGCCCGCAACCGGCCAGCGGCAATCGCGCCGGGGGTCGAGAAGCGGCACCATGTCCAGCACCTCGTCCCGGGTCAGCAGGCTCGCCTCGATGCCGTTGACCTGCATCGCGTTGACGACCCGGCGCAGCCCCTCCATCTCGGCCGACGAATGGGCAAGCTCGATCGAGCCGCGCTGCGAGAACATGATGTTGTAGTTCAGTTCGCGCGACAGGCCTTCGTAGAGTTTCAGCGAGGCGTCGTAGACCGCCTGGCTTGCCCGGTTGAAGTAGTTCGAGCGGATGATCGTGGTGTTGCGCCCGGTGTTGCCGCCGCCGAGCCAGGCCTTTTCGATCACCAGGACATCGGTCAGCCCATGGTCCCTGGCCAGGTGATAGGCCGCCGACAGCCCATGCCCCCCGCCGCCGATGATGATCGCGTCGTAGCGCCGGCGCGGCTCGGGCGACCGCCAGGCCGGACCCCAGCCAGACTGGCCGCGGAGCCCTTCAAGGAAGAGGCGCAGCGCCGAATAGCGAGGCTTTTCCCCGATCGAAGGCGGGCTCATGGTGGCGGTGTCCCCCCGGGGTTGGCGCAGGCGCCGGGCCGGCCCGGCGAATCCGGCGCACCCGGTCCTGATGTCATCACTACTGAACAACTATACAATAACAAGCCGGGGGGCCTGTCAACGGCCCGCGAGGGCCGTGCGCGCAACTCGGGCGCAGCTCGGGCGCAGGTCATCAGGAAAGCAGAGGTGTCATTCGGTCAGCGTGGCCTTCTGAAGGTGCGGCGGCACGTCGGGGTCTAGCCCGAGGCTCAGCGCCAGCCGCGCGACAGCCCGATAAAAGACGGTGATCGCTCCGATGGCCTGCGTCGCAGGGTGGCGCAGGCCCCCGGGCAGGTAGTCGCTGCCCGCGCCCAGCACCGTCACCGTCGCGCCCCGCTCCTTCAGCGTGGCGGCCAGAGCCTCGGTTCCTGGCCGCGTGGCATCGTCCAGCAGAAAGACCAGCGCCGCCGTGTCCCGGTCGGCGAGCGCAAGGGGGCCGTGCCGAAACTCGGCCGACGATGCGCCTTCGGCCGCCAGAAGGCAGGTTTCCTTGAACTTGAGCGCGGCCTCTCCGGCGATGGCGAGGCCAAGCCCCCGGCCCAGACAGAACAGCCGCCGCGTCCGGGCCATGGGCCGCAGGTCCAGGTCGCGGCCCATCGCTCGCAATTGGCCGGGAAGCGCCAGGAGGTCGGCCTCAAGCCGCCGGTCCCCGGCCTGCCCCGCGTGGATCGCCGCCACGGCGACAAGGCTTGCGACGAAGCTTTTCGTTGCGGCGACGGCGCGTTCGGGGCCTGCCGACAGGGGCAGCACCCGGCCCGCCGCCGCGCCGAGCGGGCTCGCGACCGTGTTCAGAAGCGCCAGGGTATCTGCGCCGCCCTCTGCCGCCTTGCGGGTCAGGGCGACCAGATCGGGGCTGGCGCCCGACTGCGAGATGGCCAGAAGCGCCGCCCCTTTCATCCTGAGGCTGACCGGGAAGAGGCTGCCGAGCGAGGGGCCCAGAGAGGCGACGGGGATGCCGGTTCCGATTTCTGTCAGGTATTTGAAGAAAAGCGCCGCCTGATCGGACGTTCCCCGCGCGCAGGTCGCGAAGAAGGCGGGCGGCTCTTTCGCCCACGCCCGGCCAAGGGTCAGGTAGGCGTCGAGGTTCGCGCGCAACTGCCCTTCGATCACATCGGGGATCTCCGCGACTTCCGCCGCCATCAGGTGACCGGGCACGGTCATGCGGCGACCCCGGTTATCATGGCGATGATCTCGTTCTTGTCGGTCGTCGCCGTCTCCCTCACGCCGATCTGCTGGCCGCGCCTGAGGACGCAGATGCGGTCCGACAGGCGAAAGACCTGGTCGAGGCTGTGCGAGATGATGAAGATCGCCAGGTTGCGGGCCTTCAATGCCTCGATCGTCGCCTCGACCCGCGCGGTTTCTGCGACGCCAAGGGCGGCGGTCGGTTCGTCCAGAAGCACCAGCTTCTTCGCCCAATGGGTGGCGCGGGCGATGGCCACCCCCTGCCGCTGCCCGCCCGACAGGTCGCGGATCGTGGCCGACGCCGAAGGGATGCGCACGTCGAGCTCCTTCACCAGCGCCTCGGTTTCCGCGATCATCCTCTTGCGGTCCAGAAGGCCGAAGGGGCCCTTGACCGGCTCGCGGCCCAGAAACAGGTTCATGTAGACCGTCTGCTGGTCGGCGAGGGCCAGGTCCTGATAGACGACCTCGATCCCCCGTTCGCGCGCGACCGAGGCGTCGGCGAAGCTTGCGGGCTGGCCGTCGAGCAGGATGTCGCCGGCCGTGGGCGCATAGACGCCCGAGATCATCTTGATGAGCGTCGACTTGCCCGCGCCATTGTCGCCGACAAGCGCCACCACCTCGCCCGCATGCAGGTCGAGCGAGAAATCCTGGATGGCGGTGACGCCGCCGAACGACTTGCGGATGTTCTTCAGTTGCAGGACGGGGGTCATCGTGCTGCCCTCAGCTCGGGCCAGGGTTCAGACTGGCCGTAGATGTTTTCGATCGAGACGACATGGGGCGTTCCGGTCGATACGCCGGCAATGCCGACCGCGTGCGAGCGAGTGACGAAAGCCTGCCCCCGAAAGCCGAAGATGACCGTGTCGCCGGTGCGGGGGGCCGCGGGGCCGGTGGCGTCGATCATGCCGTAATAGTCGATGGCGGATGGGGGCGGGATTTCGACCGACCGCAGCGCGGACGCCTCGGCGGTCGGCTCGGACCCCACCAGCGCCTTCACGTCGTAGTCGGGGAAGACAGGGTCGATATAGAGGCCGCCGCCAAAGCAATAGGCGCGGCCCGCGTGCAGGTGGCTGACCTCGGTCAGGTAGAGGACGGCAGGGCGTTCGGGCAGTTCCTCCACCGCGTGAAGCGGCGTCGTCCCGTGAAGGCCGTTGCCGGGTTCGACCTGCGTCGCCCCTGCTTCGGCCAAGGCTTGCAGCGTCACGACAGAGGTGGTGCCGGGGGCGTTGATCTCAAGTTCCGTGAAGCCCGCCTTGCGCAGCGCGTCGGCGGTGCGTTGCAGCGTGGCGAGGTTCGGCGTGTGGCGGACCTTGCGCGTCGTATGGTCGTAAAGCTGCGCGGGGAAGGTGGTGATGCCGGCGAAATGCGCGCCCGGCAGCGCGTCGATCCGCCGCGCGGCCTCGACCGCCGCATCGGCGGCAAAGCCGCCCTCGTGGCCACGATAGAAGGTATCACCCTGCGTCTGGACGCGGGCCAGGATCGGCTGGACGCGGTTGGCTGCCTTGGCGGCGGCGGCGGCCTCGGCGGCCTTGGCGTCGGAAAAGACCGTCCAGTAATCCGGCCTCAGGTCGCGCGCGGCCATCGCCGCCTCGGCACGCGGCACCTGGACCAGATGGCCCAGATGGCCGATCCGAAGACCCGCGTTGTGGCAGGCGACCGCGCAGGCCATGTCGACGGCCACCGCCCGGTCGATGCCGCCCGCCATGACGGCGCGGCAGAAGCCGGTCTGGCAGCTGACCTGCTTCGTCATGGCAAAGACCTTCAGCCCCAGCCGGTCGCCCTCGGCCCTGAGAAGCCGGGCGTTGTCGGTGACCGCGTCCAGGTCGAGGACGTAGGAATTGGCAGGGATCCGTCCGGCCTGGTGGAGCACCTGCGCGGCCCGGATGAAGTCGGGATTGCGACGGCGAAGGACGTCAAGAAACATCGGAAACCTCCACTCAGCGGTTGGGTTCGCGCAAGGACACTGCGACGGCGATCAGAATGATGAGGCCCTTGATCATCATCTGCCAGGATACCGACAGCCCCATCAGGATCAGCCCGTTCGACAGCATTCCCATCATCAGGCTGCCGACGAGCGCGCCCGGGATCGTGCCCCGCCCGCCGTTCAGCGCCGTGCCGCCGACGATCACCGCCGCGATGACCGTCATCAGGTCGCTTTCGCCCAGCGTATAGCGCGCGGCCTGAAGGCGCCCGGCGTAAAGCAGCCCGGCAAGGCCAGCGCAGGCGCCAGAGAGGACCAGCACCGACAGGCGGACCCGTGCCACGCGGATGCCCGAGACGAGCGCCGCGCGGGGGTTGTCGCCGACCGCCAGCACATGCGCGCCGTAGCGCGTTTCGCGGAAGGCAAGGTGGCCGACGACCACGACCCCGATGGTCCAGAGGACGAGCGAGGGGATGCCAAGGAGGCTGCCACCGCCGAACAGGGCGATGAAGGGCTCTGCCGTCACGGGGATGGATTGCAGGCCCGACATCTCGCGCGCCGCGCCGGCGATCACGCCCATGGTGGCGAGGGTGACGAGGAACGAGGGCAGGCGCGCATAGGCGACGATGGCGCCATTGACCAGGCCGACCGCCATCCCGGTCGCAAGCCCGGCCAGAACGCCGACGGGCCAGCCCTGGGTCCGCATCACCATCGCCGCGACTATGGCGGCCAGGGCGACGGCGGCGCCGAAGGACAGGTCGATCTCGCCCGCGGCCAGCACGAACACGAGGCCCACCGCCAGGACCGTCGCGGGCGCGGTCTGCAGGATGATGTTGGTCAGGTTCTGCGCCGAGAGGAACCCCCGGTCCCAGAGCATCGCCGAAAAGAAGAGGAAGATCAGCGCGAAGCCCGCATAGACGATCAGCCCCTGAAGGGCCGCGCGCGTGGGAAGGGATGGGGTCATGGCGAGGGTCCCGCGTGGAAAGGCTGGAAGCCCGCGCCCGGAACGGTGCCCGGGCGCAGGGGTTGGGTTCACTTCAGCGCGTCAAGGACACTCTGCGGCGGATCGGCGTGGAGCGAGGCGCGCCAGCCGTCGACAAGGTTGTCCTTCGAGACTATCCCCGCGCCGACGACCAGCAGCGGGTCGACCTTCTGGTCCAGAAGCGACAGGGCGGCCGCCCGCGCCGCGGCGGTGCCGATCCCGTAGGCGTCATCGGCGATAAGAGCCGACACCGAGCCCCCCTTGGCCATGTCCAGTGCCGCAGGCTCGTTCAGGTCGATCGAGACGATGCGCACGTCCTGCCGGCCCATCTGGCGCAGGACGCTCAGGACGCCAAGCGCGGGTTCGGTCCAGGGGACGTAGATGCCGTTGATCTCTGGGTGCTGGGTCAGCATGGCATTGGCGATGTCCTCGATCCGGGCCGGGTCGGCCATGCCGGCCTTGGCCACGACCTCGATCCCCGGGAAACGGGTCTTGAGGTTCCAGAGGAAGGCCGCGTCGCGCTGGTTCGTGACGGGGAAGTTCGCATCGTGGAAGATGTAGCCGACCTTGCCCTTCTCATGCAGTGCCGCCGCCATCGCCTCGGCCGTCCTGGCGCCGATGATGGCACGGTCCGAGGTGACGGTGGCCACATAGTCCTTGCCGACCGTCATCCCCTCGGCCGGGTTGTCGATGAAGACGAGCTTGGTGCCCGCCGCACCCACCTTGCCGTAGGTCGCGACCCCCGCCGCCGAGTCGACGGGAAGCGTGATGAGGACAGAGGGCTTCAGGGCCAGGATCGTCTAGACGTCCGAGGTCTGGCGCGCGGCATCGAAGCTCGCGTTCGTCTCGGCCACGACCTTGATCCCGAGCCGGTCGAACTCGTCCCGTGCGCCGCGCGAGACGGCCGAGGACCAGTCGTAGAGCTCGTGCCAGGAAAAGGCGGCGGTATAGCCGCCGGCCTTCAACCTGGCGATGTCGGCGTCGCCGAGGACCAGCTTGTCGGCCGGTGCCGCGGGTTCGCCGTTCGGGCCGGTCGTGACCGGGGCTGCGTCCTGCGCGAGTGCCGCTGTCCCGAGGGACAGCGACAGCAGGAGTGCAGAGAGGAGTGTCCGTGTCATGGGTGGTCTCCTTTGCGGCGGGGTTACTTCAGCGCGTCAAGGACCGACTGCGGCGCGTCCTTGTGGAGCGATTTCTGCCAGCCCTCGGCGAGGTTCTCCCTGGTCACGGTCAGGGCCGGGGCGACGATGAAGGGCGGATTGTCGACGCCAAGGACCGCCCGCGCGCCGACATCGGCCATGGCGCGGCCAAGCTCGTAGGCCTCGTCCGCGACGATGCCCGCCACGTTGCCGTTCTTGGCCATGTCGAGCGCGATGGGTTCGGACAGGTCCAGCGTCACGATCCTGGTCGTCTTGTTGCCGCTGGCGCGCAGGGCGGCCAGGACGCCTTCGGCCGGGCCCGCCCAGGTCACGTAGATGCCGCCCAGGTCGGGGTTCTGCAGCAGCATGGCGCTGGCGATCTCTTCGGCGCGGGCCGGGTCGGTGATGCCGGCCTTGGCGACGATCTGCATGTCAGGGTACTTCGTCTCGATCGTGGTCTTGAAGGCGTTGTCGCGCTGGTTCGTCACGTAATACTGGGCGTCGTGGTAGATCCAGCCGACCTTGCCCTTGCCGCCCATGGCCTTGGCGAGCGTGTCTGCCGCCTGCGCGCCCATCTGGAACAGGTCGTCCGTCACGATGGCCGCATAATCGGCCGGCTGCTTGTAGTCCTTGGGCAGGTTCGACAGGAACACGAGCTTCACGCCCGCCTCGCTCGCCTTCTTGAAGGCCGCGGCCGAGGCAACGGGGTCAAGGGGCAGCGACAGGATGATGTCGGGCTTAAGTGCCAGTGTCGTTTCGATGTCGGACAGTTGCTTGGCGCTGTCGAAGCTGGCCGACGTGGTGGCCACGACCTCGATCCCGAGGCGCTTGAACTCGTCGTCCGCGCCCGCCGTCACCGCATTCACGAAGTCCGACTGGTCGTGCCAGAGAAGGGCGGCTTTCAGCTTTTTGTCCTTCAGCGTGGCGGCCTGCGCCTCGTCCACGGTGATCTGCGCCGTGGGCGTCGCCGCCTCGCCCGACGGGCCGACGGTCTCGGCCCCCGCCGGCAGGGCGAGAAGGGCTAGGACGGAGAGCGAGGCGAGCGTCCGTTTCGTAAATAAGGTCATGGTCATTCTCCCTGATGTTGGCCCGGTTCCCCGGGCAGAGTTCCGCAAGTGGTGGCGATGAAGGCGGCGAAGGCGAGGATGGCGTCGTGGTAGTCGGCGAGCGGCACGCGCTCGTGGTTCGTGTGGCAGATCGAGATGTCGCCCGGTGCCGCGTAGACGGCGGGGATGCCGAGCCGTTCGATGAGGAATGGCATTTCCGACCAGAAGGGCGCCCCTTCGATCCCGCCCCGGTCGGGGCGGACGGCCGTGAGGGCGGCCGAAAGGGTCGTGACCAGCGCATGGTCCGCCGCGATGCCGCTGGCCGAGCCGCCGCGCGGATGGTCGCGGCCGGCGGGGAAGTCGATCGCGACCTCGATCCCTTCGGGCGTGGCGGCGCGGATGGTGGCTTCGAGGCGGGCTGTCGCCTCATCAAGGCTCTGGCCGGGCAGAAGCTTGCCAATGAGCGAGAAGCGGCATTCGCCCGGAACGGCGATCAGGCCGCCGGCGTCCAGCCCGGTCACGAGGAGGTTCGCGCGGCCCAAAAGGGGATGCTCGGCTTCGGCGGCCAGGCGGTCGGACAGGTCCCAGATCGCCTGAAGGACGCCATGCGCCGCCTTCAGCGCGTCGCGGCCAAGGTCGGGGCGGCCGAAATAGGCGGACTGGCCGGTCAGGGTCACATCGGCGATGAAGAAGCCGATCTGCACGGGCAGGACCTGAAGGCGCGTGGGCTCGACATAGACGGCCAGGTCGGGGCGCGGCAGGTCGCCCTTGCGGACGGCATCGGACCAGGCCCGCGCGCCGGCGCTGACGCCCGACCCCGGCTCGCCGCTTTCCTCGTCGCCGACGAAGGCGAAGGAGACGCTGCCCGCGAGCCTGATCCCGGCCCGGTCCAGCAGGTCGAGTGCCGCCAGCGCGGTGCAGATCCCGGCCTTGAGGTCGGCAGCGCCCCGGCCCCAGAGCTCTCCGTCGATGACGGCCGCGCCGAACGGGTCGGCCTGCGGCTCTCCGGCCCAATGGGCGGCCCAGTCCTGCGGATGGACGACGTCGGTATGGCCGATGAGCAGAAGGTCCGGCCCCTGCCCCGCGCCCCCCTGCCCCTCGCCCCCCTGCCCCGCGCCCCCCTGCCCAACACCGGCGCGCCGGCCGGTGATGTTCGCCCGGCCCGGCAGGAAATCCGTGACTTCGGGCGAAAGGCGCAGGCGCTCCATCTCCGGCCGCAGCATCGCCACCATCCGCGCCTCGTCGCCCGTGACCGAGGCCGCCTGCACCGCCCGCGCCAGCAGGTCGGTCGCGGCTCGACGGTCCAAGTGCGGGCGCAGTTGGGCGATGATCTGGGTCAGGTCGGTCATTCGGCGGCACTCGGCACAAGGCCCGGCTTCGGCAGGGGCAGGCTGACGGTAGCGCCGGGGGCCGACTGGGCGAAAAGCGCGGTGTGAAGCTCGGTAAGCCCGATGGCCACGGCCCCGCTGAGGGCGGCGTGATCGCCAAGGACGCTCGGGACGACGTGGATCGGGAAGGGGAAGCAGCGTTCGAGTTCCGCGCGGGTCGCGGCGATGATCTCTGGCCGCGCGCCGATGGAGCCGCCAAGGATCACCGTCTGGGGCGCGATCACGGCGCCAAGGGTCGCGACGGCGCGGGCCAACTGGCGGGCGACGCCGTCGAGGACCGCCCTGGCCGCCGCCTCGCCCCCCGCAGCCGCCGCAAAGATCGAGGGCACGTCAAGCGCCCGGCCCGTCGCCGCCTTGTAGGCCGAGCGGATGCCATGCGTGGCCGTCACCCGTTCAAAGGCGCCCACGCGCAGCGATTCCGCCTCGAACGGATCGGCGCCAAAGGGCAGGTAGCCAAGCTCGCCCGCCCCGCCCGAGGCGCCGCGCAAGAGCGCGCCGTTCACGATCAGCCCCGCGCCTGTGCCGGTGCCGAGTGCGATGAAGGCAAGGTGGTCGATCCCCTGCCCCGCGCCGAGCCATTGTTCGCCCAGAACCGCGAGGTTGACGTCGTTTTCCAGAATGACCGGCGTTCCGGTCGCCCGAGCGACCGCAGCGCGGAAGTCGATCCCGTCGATGCCGGCGATGTTCGGCGCCAAGCGCACCGCACCCGTTGCCTGATCGGGCACGCCCGGACAGCCGACCACCGTCTGCAGGAGTTTGCGGCGGTCGAGGACCTGGCGGGCGATGGCCAGGTCCACAAGCTCGCCGATCTGGGCGGCCACCGCCTCGCCGCCATCGGGATGGGTGGGTGCGACGGTTTCCGCGATGACCGACCCCGCCAGGTCCACGATGGCCACGCGCAGCTTGGTGCCCCCAAGGTCGACCGCCGCCATGAAGGCGCTCGCCGGCACCAGCTCGTAAGTCGTCGCGGTGCGCCCGACATGGCCCGAAGTGCGCCCGGTTTCGCGCACCCAGCCACCCTCTTCAAGGATGCGCACCAGTTCCGAGACGGTCTGTTTCGAAAGCCCCGTCTGCTTGGCGATCGAGGCGCGCGAGATCGGCCCGCAATGGATGATCGCCTGCATCGCCACGCAGAGCGAAACCTGCCGCGAGAAGGAGTGAGGTCGGGCGGGATCCACGGGTCACCTATTAATTCGTTCCATGGACGAACAAACTTGGCGCGAGAGATTCTGTCAACGGCAAATTCGGGCGTGGAGCGGATCGGGGTGGAGCCCGGCGCCGGAGTTTGGGCACCGGACCGCGCCTCACGCCCGCTAGGGTGACCGGCCGATTGCGCGGCCGGGACGCGCGCCCTGCCCCGCGCCGTTCCCGCCGAAGCGGTGAACGCCAAAGAGCCAGGACCGTCAGGATTGCCAAGGCGTTGGAGGCCGGCGCTCGCACACTGGTTCAGGATTTCCCGAACATCTTGCGCGGCCGTCCGGGTTCAGACCGACCCCCGATCGGCGGCGATCCCGGCTGGGGTCTGGAATAGGACCCCCTACCCCGGCGTGCCCCTCGCCGAGCGGCTCGCCGATGGCGTCCAACCCGAACCGCGCCAGGTTGCTGAGGGGCAGGCCGTGACAGGCGGACAGCCCGTCCATCGCCGCCTGCGCCCGCCCGCATCACGCGGTTTCGATCCGGCAGATCGCCTCGCCCGGCCCGACATCGGCCTCGTTGACGACATCGTAGCCAAGGAAGGTTCCGCCGACCCCGGCCTCTATCGGAAAGAAGGACTTCATCACCTCGACAAGCGCAATGGTCTCGCCAACGCCGACCGCATCACCGGGCTTCTTGAACGCTGGCGCCTCGGGCGTCGGGGACAGGTAGATCACGCCAGGCAGGGCGGCTTCGACGGTATGGACGGTCATTCTCAACTCCGGCGGGATCTGGGGCTCAGTCGAGGCGCGACAGCACGAGCGCGCATTTTTCGAGCATCTGCGCAGCATTCTCGCGGGAAAAAACCAGCGGCGGCCGGATCTTGAGGACATTGGCCGCCTTCGCACAGCCCGAGATCAGGACGTTTTCGTCGCGCAGGCCATTGATGATGCGGGTCGCGGTGGCGGCATCGGGCGTTTTGGCCACCGGGTCCGACACGATTTCGACCCCGAGGAAAAGCCCGGCGCCGCGCACATCGCCGATGATCGGATAGCGGGTGGCCAGCTGGCGGAATCCGTCCTTCAGATATGCGCCCACGTCCGTCGCGTTGGCCAGAAGGCCCTCGTCCTCGATCACGTCCAGAACGGCAGCTGCCGCTGCAACCGCGACCGCATTGCCGCCGAACGTGTTGAAATACCGCGCCTTGCGCCCGAAGTCCGCCAGCACCTCCGGGCGGGCTGCGACCCCGGCAACCGGATAGCCATTGCCCATCGGCTTGCCCATCGTGACGATGTCGGGGATCACGCCATGGCGCTGGAAGCCCCACATCGCCTCGCCGGTGCGCCCGAAACCGCATTGAACCTCGTCGGCGACATAGACGCCACCCGCTGCCCGGATCGCCTCGACCGCGCCGCGGATCACCCCCGCCGGCGCATCGAAAACGCCATCGCTGGCGAAGATCCCGTCGCAGATGAACAGCGCGAGCTTGATCCCGTGACGCTTCAGGTCATGGATCGCCGCCTCGACCGAGGCCGTAAACGCGCCCGCAACATCCGCCGAGCGATAGCTGTCGGGGGCCGGAACGCAGCGCACATGCACGCCAAGGTCGACATTGGGCCCGAGCGAGGGCGAGAATTCCGACACCGCCTGTGTGATGCCATGATAGGCGGTTTCGGTAACGATGATGCCCTCGCCGCCGGTGTAGGACTGCGCGATCCGCACCGCCAGGTCATTGGCATCCGAGCCGGTGCAGGTGAACATCAGGTGACCGATCTGGTCCGGCATGGTCGCCAGCAACCGCTCGGCATAGTCCAGCACGGCACCGTGAAGATACCGGGTGTTGGTCGCGAGCCGGCCAACCTGGTCGCGGATTGCCGCCACCACGACCGGGTGGCAATGCCCGATCGAGGTGACATTGTTGTAGGCGTCCAGATAGGCCTTGCCATCGGGGTCAAAGAGCCAGACCCCCTCGCCGCGCACGAAATGCAGCGGACGCTCGTACATCAGCCGATAGGCGGGCCCAAGCAGCCGCTTGCGCCGGGCGATCATCCCGGCGGTCGTCTCGTCCAGTTCGACAGCACCCTCGACGAAGGCGTTGACCATGGCTTCCTGGGTCATCTGGCTTGCTCCATCTGGCACGCGGCGCTGAAGGCCGCGTTGACCTCTTCTCTTGGCAGGGATGCAAAAGCGGCAAGGCCCTGGCGGGCGGGGCCGTTGTTGCGCAGGATATAGGCTGCATTGTGCGGATAGCGCGCGGCCCGCCGCTCGGTGATGGAAATGGTGGTCACAAGGCGCGCCACGATCAGGTCGCGCAAGAGCAGCAGTTCGGCCGGCTCCAGCGGCAGGATGCCGTGATAGGCGCGGACCATCTCGGCGACCACCCCAAGGCCGGCGGGCGTGTGATAGGACACGGCCACCGCAAGGTCGATTACCAGCGGCGTCTTCACCATGTCGCCGAAATCAAGAATGCCGCCGACCTGGTCAGGACGGGCCGGATCGAACACCACATTGTGCAGGTTCAGGTCATTGTGGATCACGCGCTGACGCAGGGCGGGCAATTGCGGGCGCACCGACACATCGAAATGGTCGAGTTCGGCCGTAAGGCGCGTGCGCAGATCCGGTTCGGTCAATTCCTCGATCAGCGGCCGCAGCCGCGAGGCGTTGCGGACATCCCAAAGGATGTCATGCCCCGAGGCCGGATGCTCGAACCCCTCGAAGGCGCGGCCCAGGCGGGCGAGGCCGCGCGCCATGTCGCGCCTGAGCTCGAGCGTGATCGTATTGTTGCGCGCCACCGGCACGCCCTCGAGCCAGGTCAGGACACGCACGACGCTGACCCTTCCGTCGCTGAGCGCCAGTTGGAACTCGCCGCGCCCTTCGAGGGTGCGCACCACCTTGGGAACGGGCAAAGCGGGGTCGCGCGCCTCCAGCCACAAAAGCGCTTCGGTCTGGAAGTTGATGTTCGCTTCGGGCTCGGCCGGGTTCGACAGCTTCATGGTGAAGCTCTGCCCGCCGCCCGTGGTGATGCGGAAATTCGCGTCCCTTTCGCAGTCAAGGCTCTCCGCCGACCCGGTCAGCCCGTAGTCTTGCTTCAGGATCCTGAGCGCCTCCGCCCCATCGGCGACAGGGGGCGGGCTGTTCAGCATCTCTCCAAGTGCTGCCCTGACGGGATCGGCGGCCACGGGCATCGTCGGCGCGTTAGACACGGATGGCCACTCCTTCGCTCGTCACCCTGTCCAGCGCGGCGCGCAGGCGGGCTGCGCCCTCGCGGTCGATGCGGCGGAAGCGCAAGACCTCGCCCGGTCTGGCCTGGGCCAGTTTCCAGAAGGCGGCGCTGGCCACGGTGAACGGGTTGATGAATCCGCCCGTCGAGGGCGCGTCATTCACCAGGATGATCGGCGTCTGGCCAGCCAGATTGACCGCGCCGAGCGGATAGCCATGGTCGATGATGTTCGACGGATCCTGGCCATGATCGCTCTTCTTGTTGATGGCGCGGTCGGCAAAGGCAAACTCGGGCCCGGTCAGGCGCATACCGGTGCGGTTGCTCTTTGCCTGGACAAGCCAGTCAGCCGAGAAGAACATCTCGACCGAGGCCGGGTCGAGCCAGCTGTCGTTGGGTCCGGCGAGCGCCTCGACCTCCATCCGCCGGTCGACCGAAAAGCGCGGCCGCGACGCTTCGGGGATGGCCAGGATTTCTCCCCGGGACGCATAGGGTGACCCCACGGGCAGCACCTCATCCTTGACCAGCGCCTGGCCGCCGACCCTCGCCATGTGGAAGACCGCCCGCGAACCGAGCACGACCGGCGTATCCAGCCCGCCCGAAACCGCGATATAGGCCCGCGCCCCGGTCAGCGCCGGACCGAGTTCCAGCGTCTGGCCCGCGCGGACCCGCAGTGTCTGCCACATCGGCACGGGCGCCCCGTCGAGCTTCGGGCCCATGTCGGCCCCGGTCACCGCGACCGAAAGATCCCTGTCGAACCGCAGGCCCGGCCCAAGGAACTGGCATTCCAGTGCAGCGGTGTCGCGCGGGTTGCCGACAAGGATATTCGCCTGACGGAAGGACCAGCTGTCGAACGGCCCCGAGATCGGAAAGCCCTGTTCAAGATAGCCGATCCGTCCCGGCAATTCCTGCACGGTGGTTTCCAGCCCCGGCTTCAGAACGGTGACGGACCCTGTCGTCATGCCCTCACTCCTGCCTTCTGGGCCTTTTCCCAGTCAAGATACCGATCGACCGAAAAGACCTGATATTCCACGATGTCATGGACATAGCGCCCGGCGGCGACCTCGGCGTCAATCCAGGCGCATTCCTCGGCTCCGACGGGCCGGAAGCGCACCCGGTCCCCCGCACGCAGAAGCGCCAGACTGTCGCGAAAGGCCGGCAGGCGCTGTGCACCGTCAAAGATGGGCGCCGGCGTCCGGCCGATCAGCTGATAGCCACCCGGGGTCCGGTCAGGATAGATGCAGCACAAGGCACCGCCGATGCCGATGGCGCCCTTCGGCGTCCAGGTTCGCGGCGGGTTGTATTTCGGAGCCGTGATCCGCGCGTTCGGATTGAGCGAGAGCAGCGAACAAAGGCCCGGCCAGAAGCCAAGTGCCGCGACCCAGTATTCGGTGCCGGAGTGGCGTCGCACCAGCGCGGCGCGATCCTCGAGCCCGTTTATGCGGCACAGCAGATCCGGGTCGGCCACCTTATCGGGATGGGCCTTCGTGTAATCCGCGATGCAGTCCGATGTCTGATCGTCGAAATAGAGAACCGGCATCGTGATGAGCCGGCTTGGCAGGGCGCCAGAGACATCCGCACCGATTCGCGCATAGATCGCGGCCACCTCGCGGATCAGGTCCTCATACGAGATGCGGTCCGGATCATAGGTGATCTGGAACGAGGCAAGCTCGGGGATCAGATCCTCGATCGCCGCGATCCTTGCCTCGCGCAGGGCGGCGACCAGCCGGTGCACGGTGAAATTCAGCGTAAAAACCATGCCGTCGCCAAGTTCCACCTCGACCGCGCGATCCCCGCCCGGGTAAAATCGCAAAGTGTCATGCAGCACGGGGAAGGCTCCTTACAGACGTCGCGCAAGAACGGCTCCGGCCGGGACTATTCGGCGGCAGGTAGGCTCGTGGGGATAGCTCCACGGAACTGGCGCGAGGGTTTAGATATATGATATATTTTGCGGGTGAGAGGAAGGGATATATAGAAGCTGTCGACAATTCGTCCTTCCCGTGAACATCCCGAAGAAGAGAAGCATGACCAGTATCCAACGAGAGCCGCTGAGCGATCAGGCCTACCAGCAGATCCTCAAGGGCATGGCAGACGGAACCTTCGCCCCGATGCAGCCCCTTGTGATCCGCAGCATCGCCGAGAGTTTCGGCATCTCGGCGACGCCAATCCGCGAGGCGTTGCAGCGCCTCGTGGCCGAGCGGCTGCTGGTGCAGCTTCCCAACCGCTCGATCGTGGTGCCGAGGATGACGGCCGAGCGATTTTCCCAGCTGCTGCCCATGCGCGTGGCGCTGGAGGGGATGGCAACAGTGCTGGCGACGCCCCTCTTCACCGAAGCGGACTTCGCCAAGGTCGACGAGCTTCTGGACCAGATTGCCGAGACGACGCAGACGTTCGACGCGCGCCTTTACCTCAGGCTCAACCGCGAATTCCATTTCTACATCTACGAGCGTTGCGGCAACCCCGAGCTTTTGCAGGTGATCGAGGGGCTGTGGCTCAAGGTCGGCCCGGTCTTTACCGGCCTTTTCGACACCGACCATTACCGCGAACATGCCAATGACGAACATCTCAACATCATGGCCGCGATCCGGCGGCACGATGCGGCCGCCGCGCGCGAGGCCATCGCGCAGGACCTGATCCTTGCGGCCGAGGCGCTGATGCCAAGGATGCTGACGGTGCAGCCATCCACCTGAAGGCCGTCCGGGCCGGAGCGGCCGTAGAGCGGGCCTGCCGCTCATTGCCGTTTCCCCCAGGCGAACAGAAGCCAGAAGGTTCCGCACAAGAGCGGCAGCGTGATGAGGAGCACCAGAGACGCCAGCGAAAAGATGATCGGCACCTGGCTTTGCTGGGCGGCGGCCTGGATCCAGCTCCAGACCGGCATGGTCTCGACCGTGCCGCGCAGGAAGATCGAGCGCATCAACTCGTTGAAGGACATGAGGAAGCCGAAGAGCGCCGCACTGACGATGCCAGGCATCAGGATCGGAAACTCGATGTCCCAAAAGACCCGCCAGTTCGATGCGCCAAGATCCCGCCCCGCCTCGGCCAGGCGCTGGTCGAAGCGGATCGTGACGACCAGCACGATCAGCAGCGCGAAGGGGAAGGCCCAGACGAAGTGGCCCAAGGCCACCGACCAGTAGCCAAGCTTCAGGTCCAGAACCGCGCGCGCCATGATGAAGAGAGCCGCCCCCATCGACATTCCGGGAACAAAAAGCGGGACGACGAAGAGGAAGATGACCTTCCCCGGGCTGCTCAGGTTCGGCAGGGCGCGGCCGACGATCGTGGCGCAGACGGCGCAGATCAGCGCGATGGCAAGCCCGATGGCAAGGCTCGCCAGCATCGGCTTGTGCCAGGCGCTGCTGGCGAAAAGCGCCCGGTAATGCTCTAGCGAGAAGGCGCCGGGAATGCCGCCGAGCGGGTTGTGGCTGATCGAAAGCAGGATCAGCCAGACCAGCGGGAAATAGATCAGGGCCAGCATCGCGAAGCCGCCCCATTTGCCAAGCCGCCCCCAGATCGGGGCATAGCTCGGCCCCATGCGGCCGCCGATCCTGGGGATGGAGAACGCTTGCTTTTCCATGGCTCAGCCCCTTTGCACGCGGAATGACCCGGACAGGTCGCCAAAGCGGCGCACGACCAGGTACATGATCCACAAGAGCAGCAAGAGGATGCCGATCACGAAGGCGGAAAGGGCCGCCACCACCGGATAGCGCAGGGCGGAATAGGCGCTTTCGATGGAGTTCGAGATCAGGTTGACGAAGCCTCCGCCAAGCATTCCCGGCTCGACCCAGGCCGCAAGCGCCGGGCCAAGGCAGAAGACGACGCCGGCCATGACCCCGGGCAACGACAGCGGGATGATGACCCGCGTCAGCGTCTGGAAGGGAGAGGCGCCCAGATCGTTGCTCGCCTCGATGAGTGCATCGTCGATCAGCGTGATCGACAGGTAGATCGGCAGGGCCATCGGGGGGAACAGGCTGACGATCATGCCGAAATGGACCGCCACCTCGGAATAGAGCAGCCAGTCGACCGGCGCATCCGTCAGCCCGGTTCCCATGAGGATGGTGTTTATCAGGCCGGACTGGCCAAGGATCGCCCGCCAGACGATGGTCCGCGACGACATGTCAAGGAAGAACGGAATGGTCAGCATCGCCAGACAGACGGCCTGAACAGTCTTGGACCGGCACCCCTTCGCAAGCCAGAGCGCGAAGGGCCAGGCGACCGCCAGTTCGAACAGGGTCACGGTCATCGCGATGCGGATGGTGCGCAGCGTCACCTCCCACCGGCCGGACGAAAAGAGCCCGATCCAGGTGTCAAGCGTCGGCTGATAGACGGTGCGGAACTGCACCGTGGAGAACAGGCTGAAGGCGAAGAGCACCAGGATCGGCACGATGACCAGAAGGAACCAGGCCAGCACGATGGCCGAGACGGCGAGGTTCATGCCCGACAGCCGCCCCCAAGGCGCCCGGAACCCCGCGCGCCCTGTCGCGGCGGCGGCTGGATCCGCCTGTGCTGCGCTGTTCTGCATCATCCTCATCCACGCGTTGCGCCGAACGTTCATTCGTGGCGCGGGGGAAGCCCCCGCTTGAATGACCGGCCCGTTTTCAGCCCGTCTTCAGTCGGCCTTCGGCCAGAGATGTTCCGCCCGAAGGCCATGCCTGTTGGCGACCCGCCGTTCCACTGGAAAGAGGGCAGGTCGCCCGCAGGTCTGGCACGCTTGCGCCCTGCCCCGTCGGTCAGGGGCGGCGTGGACCAGGCCATGCCCCGCCCCGCCGAGGGGATCAGGCGTTCATGAAGCGCTGCCATTCCTCTTCCATCGCGCCGGCATTGTCCGGCGTGGTGGTCGAGACGTAGGGCTTGGCGAACTTCTTGTTCACCTTGGCCTCGGTGGCTTTCAGGGCGGCGACTTCCTCGGCGGTCCAGCCGTTCTTTTCGGCATATTCGACACCCAGATCCATGTTCGGACCCGCGTATCCGCGGTCACGCGCCTGAAGGGCGCGGTATTCGCCGCCAAGGAAGTAGTTCAGCACCTTGTAGATCGCATCAAGATTGCCGCGATCGGGCGCCTGAGCCGAGACATAGGCGCCGTGACCCCACTTGAAGTAACCCTCTTTCGTGTAGGCGTAGCGCGTCGCGTTGGGGCCGAGCACGAGGTTGGCTTCCCGCACCGCCGGCTCCCAGCAGTTGATCACATCGACTTCCTTGTTGGTCAGAAGCTGGATCTGCTCTTCAAAGGCGCCGTAGAGCGTGCGGAACTGGCCGGCCTTTTTCCGCTCGATCAGGAAGTCGGCTACAAGCTTCGCCTCTTCCGGCGTGAGGTCGGCAATATTTTCGAACTTCGCGGCACCCTTGGCCTGAAGATAGAGCGCGGCCGGCCCCATCGAATAGGTGTAGGCATTGCCGTAGGCGACCCGGCCGCGGGTCTTTTCATCCTCGAACATCAGTTCCCAGGACAGTTCCTCCTCGCTGTCCGGCGCGACGCCCAGCTTTTCGGGGAAATAGCCAAAGCTGTCGGCATTGCCGATCACCGGGACACCCCACTGCTTGCCCTCGCGGTCCTGCACGACCGGCGAGCGCTTCCAATCGTCCGAGGTGCGATCCCAGAGCGTCAGTTCGGCGTTCTTTTCGTCAAGCGGCGCATAGAATCCCTGCGGGCCGAGAATGTCCTCGGTCCCGGATTCGAAGATGAACATGTCGACGGTGTCGCCCATCTTTGCGCCCATGACGTCGCGCATGAAGACACCGACGTCATTGCTGGAGCCGCTGAGCTCTGCCTTGACGCCGATCGACTTTTCCATCGGCGCCCAGTCCTTCAGCGCCGCTGTCGGCACGCCGTAGATCTTGACCAGCGGCATGTCCTGCGCCGATGCCATGCCGGGGATGCCGTTTGCGGCCACGAGGCCCGCCATGGCGCTCATGCCCATCAACATGCCGCGCCGGGTCAGCTCTACCTGGTTGTATGTGGAAAATCGGTCTTTCATTTTTCCCTCCTGTTGGTCGTTCTCTGTCTGGCGTCATTCAGCGGCGAAGATCACCGCATCCCCTGTCCTCCAGCCGATACGCTGGATCTCTTCGCTCTCGCCGGTTGCGCCATGCCAACTGCGCAGTCGCAGCGGCCCGGCCCCGGTCGAGACCGTGACATCCGTGTATTTCCCGCGGTAGACGCGGCTGGTCAGCCGTGCGGCCAGGCTTTCCTGGCTTTCGTCGGGCGTGGTCACGATCCGCTCGGCGCGGACCGCAAGGGCGACTTTCGCCCCGGGCGCCAGCCCTGCCGACGTGATCTGCCCCCGGATGTTTACACCCCCCGGGAAAGCGACGATGCCCATCGTCCCCTCCCTGCCGACAAGCTCGCCTTCCAGGATGTTCTCGTATCCCATGAAGCTTGCAGCGAAGCGGCTTTCGGGCCGGTCGAACAGGTCGAGCGGCCCGCCGCTCTGGACGATGCGCCCCTGGCTCATCAGGACCACGCGGTCCGACATGGTCAGCGCTTCTTCCTGGCTGTGGGTAATGTAGACGAAGGTCATGCCAAGGCTGCGCTGCATCTCGACCAGCTCTAGCTGCATGTCCTGGCGCAGCCGTTCGTCGAGCGCGCCGAGCGGCTCGTCGAGCAGAAGGACCGAAGGCCGCGTCACCACCGCGCGGGCCAGCGCCACGCGCTGGCGCTCGCCGCCCGAAAGCTGGCTGATCCGCCTGTCCGCCTTGGCCTCAAGCTGAACCGAGGCCAGCGCCCGCCGCGCCTCGGCCAGTGCGTCGGCGTTCTTCATCTTGCGGACCTTCAGCCCGTAGGCGACATTCTCGACCACGTTCATGTGGGGAAAGAGCGCGTAGGACTGAAAGACCGTCGTGCAGTTGCGCCGCGAGGCCGGCAATTGCGCCACATCCTCGCCGCCGATCCTGAGGCGACGCACCGATGTCGGCCGCTCGAGACCCGAGATGACGCGCAGCATCGTCGTCTTGCCAGACCCGGACGAGCCGAGGATCGTCAGAAACTCTCCCTTTGCGGCCGACAGCGACACATGCTCAAGCGCGCGCACAGAGCCGTAATAGTGCACGACATCCTCGACCTCGAGCATTGGTTCGGCGACATCGACACTCATCTCTTCTCGTCTCGCTTTCGTCTTTCTGTTCCGGTGGATTGCCGCAGGACGGCGCCATCGACCGCCGCGAGCCGCGTCGCGAAGGACAGCGCGATCCCGAGCAGGTCGCGCGACAGCCCGGCCGGATCGGCCAGGCTCGCGCCCGGTGCCCTGCCCTCCCCCCCATTGCCACGCAGGCAACGACCGGGGGCGCGAAGGGCGGCCATGGTCATCGTGATGGCCGCATCATGGGCCGCATCATGGGTCGTATCGGCGGGCCCTGACCGCGACAGGCGGGCCGCGATCCGCTCCAGCCCCGCGCCGCCCCCGGCAATGACGCCCGTGGCGCGCGCGCTGCGCAGCGCCGCGATGGAACGGCGGGCGGTTTCCAGCGTCGCCGCCGACGCTGCCCCCCGGGCCAGGATCACTTCGGTCCAGCGGCCCAGAAGCCGCGCCCGCCGCCGCTCGGCATGTTCGCGGTCGAAGGGCAGATACCGGTTGGCGCGGATCGCGGCCTCGGCAGACGCCACGCGCAAGGCGATGTCCGCAGGATCACCGCTGACCCCGCCAAGCCGCACGCGCCCTCTTGCAAAACTGAACGTCTCCGCCCGGCCCAGCATGTCCGGGCGGAAGGCCCCGATGGAATTTCCCCGGTCCTGACAGACCAGGGTCGCCCCGCAGGCCGCCGTCAGATCGGCCAGGATCTCTGCGCCCCGTGGCCCCGCGTCTGACGGCGCCAGGGCCGCCATCCGCACGACGCCCGCCTGCCGGTTGCGCTCGATCAGCGTCAGCGCATTGCCCTCGATCCCGCGCGCGACGATCGCCAGCGCCTTGCCGCGCGTGGCGAAGGCCTCGATCACCGGGACGAGGTTCTGAAAATCGCTGAGGATCTCGTTGGCGACGATCAGGTTGACGTCATCCATGGCAGCCAGGGGCGCCGTGCCGACGGCCCGGGCTTCAAACTCGAAACCCGCAGCGGGAATGACCTGTGTCTCGGCCCCTTCGGTCAGGCTTATGACCCCGTCCGGCCCGGCCGCCGCGTCGGCCTCTGCCAAAAGGCGGCAGAGGTCCGGCGGCAGGTGCGCGGCTTCGAAAAGGTCCGCGACATCGCCGCAGGGCCGGGTTTCCGCAGCGAAGGCCGCATCCATGGCGGGATGCAGACGTTCCACTGCCCCGGCCAGCCGGTCGGGGGGAACCCCGCCCGCCATCGCCTTCTGCGCGGCCCCAAGGGCCGCCCCCGCCATGATCGCCAGCCGTGCCGTCCCGTCCCCGAACTGCCGTTCCGCATCGACGAGGGTCTCTTTCAACAGACGCTCGGCAAAATGGTCCGACAGGAGGCGGCGCGCGATTTCCGATCCGGTGCGCGCAGACTCGACGCGGTTGTCGGTGGCAAAGATCACATGCCGCCCCTCCGGCCCCAGCGAAGAGGCAATGGCGCGCATGGCCGGGGCCAGCACCTGGGCCACCTCCCGTTGCAGACTGTCGCCCGACAGCGCGCGCATCGCCCTAGCCCCGCGTCAGCCGACCCGCGTCCCGCAACACGTCATTGACGGCGCGGGCAACCTCTATGGCGCCGGGGGTATCGGAGTGGACACAGATCGATTCAGCGACGACCTTCACGTCCTTGCCGTTGACCGAGCGGGTCAAGCCCAGATCAAGGGCCCGGCGGACCTTGTCGGCCACCATGTCGGCCGAGATCGCCGGATGCTCGCGCGAGATGATCTGGCGGCCGTGATCGTCATAGTCGATATCGACGTAGAACTCGCAGGAAAAGGGAATGCCGCGCCGCGTGAAGACCTCGGACATCCAGCAGTCCGAATAGGCGATGACCGGAACACCGAAGACGTCGGCCGCGTCGGCGATCCCCTCGGCCACGTGCTCTTCATTCTGGGCCATGCCGAAAAGCGATCCATGGGGCTTGATGTGCGAAAGCTCGACGCCTTCGGCGCGCAGAAACCCCGCGAGCGCGCCGGTCTGGTAGATGGTCAGCGCCGCGACCTCTTCGCGTGTCATGCGCATCGGGCGACGGCCGAACCCCTCGCGGTCCGGCAGGCCGGGATGGGAGCCGACGCGGACACTCGCGGCCTTCGCCATCCGGACGGTCCGCGCCATCACGACCGGGTCGGAGGCATGAAATCCGCAGGCAATGTTGGCATGGGTGATGTAGGGCATGCAGGCCTCGTCATCGCCGAAGCGATAGATGCCAAACGCCTCGCCCATGTCGCAGTTGATCGTGACCATAAGCCCGCTTCCGCCCTGATACATGCCATACAATATATGATATATCTTCCGGTGGATGGGTTGGGGTGTCAACAGGAATCTGTGCCGGCGCGCCGGGGCCGAAGTCGTCAGGCACTCACTTCCAGACCGGCGCTGTTGCCTAAGGCGGCTGATTGTCAGGCCCCCTTCCCGGACAGGTCTGTCCCGGATGTTTGCAGACCCGGACCGGGGCACGTTCTTCGGTCATGGCCAGGACGAGACGGTTGCGGCGGAGGCGGCGGCAAAGAGAAAGTCCCGGATGCGCAGCATGGCCGCCAGGCGGATGACCCCGTGGCCGGTCTTGGCGCGGAGGCATTTGGGGGGCTTTGGGTCAGGCCGAAAACCCTGGCAACCGCCCCGCCCCATCAGGTCAGACCCCTTTGACAGACCCATTGAGTGGGGCCCTGAAGTCGCGGAAAGGACTGCGTTTTATCATTCGGCTAGTGAGATCCCGCACGGTTCGCCACCAGAGCTTCCGGGCGGCATCCAGAACCCAGGGACGGCATGCAGGCCTATGTGTACCTGGTGAAAGCCTGCCTCAACGCCTGACAGGACCGTTGCCTTGCCGGAAACAGTCCGCCAAGAACAAAAGGATTAGTTCTATCCGCCATTTGCGAGCGGACCTTCGCAGTGTCCATATTGCAACTACGTCAACCGCCTGCCCGATAGATCGTCGCACATCACCCATATCCCTGCATTTTTGCTCGCAATTGCAGCATCCCTATAAGAATTTCGTTGCCGGGAAGGCGTATGGTCCCATGTGCGGCTGCAGCATTCCGACGGCACCCGCTTGCCCCAGGACATCGGTTGCACGTCCGAAGGACAGGCGGCCCCTGCCGCTGGCAGCGCATCGGAAACGCAGACCTGTGCAAAAATCCATCCAATTGAACCTGCGCGGTTTACCGCCGATCTGATGATGGGCTAGGCTTTGCCCATGCAGGTGTGACGGCAGGCCGGTGAACAGCGGCGCGGCACCCATCAAATCACGGAGGACTGTGCGCCAAATGCGCCAGCAGCGGTGACGCGTTGCTGGGGGTTCTATGATGCTGCTTTTGATAAAGGCGAGCGGGTTGGGCAGGTTCACGGACTTCTGGAAACTTCTTCGGGCCTACTGGGTCTCGGACCACTGGAAGGAGGCCTGGCTCCTCACTGTCGCGATCATGCTGCTGACCACTCTTCTCAGCAAGGCAAGCGTCTGGACCGCGATGGCCAGCGCAAACTTCATCGCTGCCCTGGCGAACTTCCACACCGGCGAACTTGGCCCCAGGCCGGTCGAAGCCGTCCTGCTTGCGGCACTCGGCTTTTGCGGGGTCTACCTCGCCCGGTCCGCCGGGGGCGCCCTGCGGCATCTGATCTCGACGACGCTGCATCGCCGGGCGCGCAACTGGCTCGTGGCCCAGTTCGACCGGGCAATTCTTGCGGACGAACGCATTGCTTTCGACCTGATGAGCGACCGGACCGCCGAGGCCGGTCGCCCGCGCCTGCCCGACGCGATTGACCAGCGGGTCGACGAATGTTCCATCGGGCTCTATGGCGGTGCGGTCGGTCTGGCGATGGGCCTTTGGGGTGCGATTACCTCGATCTGGTTCATATCCGTAGCAATCCTCGAACATAGCCAGAGGGTGCCATTTCTCGACCGGTGGGGGCGTTCGGCGAATGCGGCGCTGTCCGATTGGCTTGGCCCGGGCGTCGCCTCGCATGTCGACTTCGTGCCCGGCATCTACGGAAGCGCCCTTCTGGCCGGGCTCTTGGTCATCGTCTATGTGCCCACGATCACCTGGGTCGCCTGGGGGCTGGGAAGGATCATCGAACGGCTGAGCCTTGAGCGGCAAAAGCGCAACGGCGCCTGGCGCGGGGAATGGGGAACCTTCCTGAACAGGGTGGCGCAACTGGCGGCTTCGCGCGGCGGGCGGGCGCAGCAGGCGATCAACGGCAGGCTCTATGCCGATGTCGACGAGACCTGGGGCAAGCAGAACCGGCTCGACGCCGGCATGATGATGTTCAACACCACCTATGGCTTCCTCTCCAGCCGCCTGCTGGCCTACCTGCCGGCGCTGCCGGCCTACATGGCCGGGAACCTGAGCTTTCGCAATTTCGCCGCCAACAGCGAACTGACGGCAGAACTGATCGGCGACGTATCCTGGTTCATCAATGTCATGCCGGCCATTGCCACGCTCCGGGCGAATGCGGCGCGCCTGACCGAAATGGCCCAGGCCATCGAACGGGTGCAGGCGCGTCAGAGCTTCTATTCCGAAACCGGGATCAGCAAGTTCGAACGGGTCGGAATGGCCAACGGGCCGCTTCTGGTGCTCGAAGACCTCAGGCTCGGCCATCGCGGGTACGATACCGACCCCTTCCTGCTGGTCCCGAGGCTGACCATCCGCGCAGGCGAAAGAGTTGTCCTGCGCGGGCAGAACGGCTGCGGCAAGAGCAGCCTGCTGAAAGCGGTCGCTGGCCTCTGGCCTTACGGTTCGGGCCGGATCGCCATCCGGGACGGGGCGGAGATCTTCTTTGCCGGACAGGAGCCCGACATCCCGGACCGCCTGACCTTGAAGGCGCTCGTCACCTATCCCGACTTCCCCGAACAGCATTCGGACATCGCCGCTGCCCATGTCCTGTCGCGGGTCGGGCTGGGCGAGTTCATCAACTGCATGGACGATGACCTGCACCATGGCAAGAACTGGCGCAACGTCCTGTCCGGCGGGCAGAAGCAACGGTTGATTCTGGCCCGGATACTGCGGGCGAAACCGCAAATCCTGCTTCTGGACGAGGCGACCTCGGCGCTGGACGTCGATGCCGCCACGGATTTCCACCGCACCCTGTGCGACTGCCTGTCCGATACCGCCGTGCTTGCGGTGCTGCACGGGGAAACCGTTCCGAATGGCCCGGACGGGGCGCCGTTCTATTCGGCCGCCCTCGACGTCGCAAACGGCGTTGCCCACGAAGGCCCGGTGCGCGACAACAGCAAGGCCGCAGTTCTTGCGGCCGAATGACGGCTTGGGGCACGGAAACCGGACAGCAATGATGAAGGGCAACGTCGACCGCCTCATGGCAGAGATGACGCTCGCCGAGAAGATCGGCCAGCTCAACCTGCTTCCCGCCGGCGAGGGTCTGGTGACCGGCGCGGCGCAGGCCACGACGCTTGCCCAGCGGCTGGCGGCCGGACAGGTCGGCGCGGTCTTCGGAACCAAGTCGCTCGCCTCTGCCCGCGCAATGCAGGAGCGGGCGATCGCGGGGTCGCGGCTGGGGATTCCGCTGTTCTTCGCTGAAGACGTCATTCACGGGCACCGCACGATCTTTCCTCTGCCGGTCGCGCTCGCCTGCAGCTGGGACGTCGGCCTGATCGAGAAGACGGCGGCCTTCGCGGCGGCCGAGGCTTCCGCCGAGGGGCAACATGCCGTGTTTTCGCCGATGATCGACATCGCGCGTGACCCGCGTTGGGGGCGGGTCGCCGAAAGCCCCGGCGAGGACCCGCTACTGGCGTCAAGGATTGCCGTGGCAATGACGCGCGGCCTTCAGGGGCCGGATATGTCCGCGCCGGGCCGGGTGGCGGCCTGCCTGAAGCATTTCGTGGCCTATGGCGCGACCCAGAGCGGGCGCGACTACGACAACGCCAGCCTCGCGTGGGAGGATCTTCTCGGCATTTACCTGCCGCCTTTCGCCGCCGGTTGTGCTGCCGGCGCCGCCTGCGTCATGGCGTCCTTCAACGCGGTCAACAAGGTTCCGATGCACGCCCATGCCCGGTTGATCGAGGGCTGGCTGCGCGGCAATACCGGCTTCGACGGGCTGGTCGTGTCGGACTATACCGGGGTGAAGGAACTGGCGGCGCACGGGCTGGGCCCGGCCCCCGTGGCAGTGGTGCGCGCGCTTTTTGCCGGGATCGACATGGATATGGTCGGCGAGGATTTCCTGCGCGAACTGCCCGCCCTGGCCGAAGCCGGGATCGACGCGCCAGAGGCTGGCCTGGCGCTTTCGGCCGCCGCGATCCGGGATCTGACCGACCGGGCGTGCCGGCGGGTCCTGACCTTGAAGGAGCGGCTGGGCCTTCTTGACGACCCTTTCCGGGGTCTTGGCACGCCCGGCGCCGCGCCAAAGCGGCAAGACGGCCGCAACCTGGCCCGAAGGGCGGCGGCGCAGTCGGTCGTGGTGCTGAAGAACGACGCCGTCCTGCCGCTGTCCACCGGGGCGCGGCTTGCGCTGGTGGGGCCCTTCGCGCGGGATCGCCGCAACATGCTGGGCACATGGTCCGTGTCCGGCAACGCCGATGATGTCATCCCGCTCGACGAGGCCGTGGCGACCCTGACGGGCAAGGCGCCGCAAACGGCGTGGGGCGTGAATATCGTCGAGGAACCCTGGCTCGAGCAGCGCCTGAACGTCCATGGCGTCACCGTCGAGCATGATGCCCGCAGCGAGGCGGAGCTGATCGACGAGGCGCTTGCCGTGGCGCGGCAGGCGGACGTCATCGTCGTAACGGTCGGAGAGGCCAAGGAACATGCGGGCGAATCCTCGTCGTGCCTGTCGCCCGACCTGCCAGCCCCCCACCACCGCCTGGTTGCCGCGCTGAAGCAAACGGGCAAGCCGGTGGTGGTCATCGTCTTCGCGGGGCGCCCTCTCGCTCTGGGTGGCACGGCCGAGGTCGCGGATGCCCTCCTCTATGCCTGGCATGGCGGGATCGCCGGGCCAGAGGGTGTCGCCGATATTCTCTTCGGTGCGGCCACACCTTCCGGCAGGCTCTGCGTCACCTTGCCGGCCCACCCCGGAGAGGTTCCGCTGAGCTATGCCGAGGAGCCGACCGGGCGACCCTACAGGGGGCATTTCCAGAAGTTCCTGACCGGCTGGCTCGACCTTCCCGACACCGTCCAGCGGTATCCGTTCGGGTTCGGCCTGGGCTACGGCGAGGTGCGCTATGGCGCCCCGTCGCTCAGCGCCACGCAGGCGGCGGCGGACGACCGGGTTGTCCTGACCATCCAGGTCCAGAATGCGGGCCCCCGCGATGCGATCGAGACGGTGCAGCTTTACGCGAGCGATCCGGTCGCGCGGGTCACCCGGCCGGTCCGGTTCCTCATCGACTTCCAGCAGGTCACGCTCGCGGCCGGAGAATGCCGGGAGGTGACCTTCCAGGTCGACGCCGGGCAGTTCCGCTACCCGATCGCGCCGTCGCTGGAGACGGCCGAATGGGTGCGCGATCCGGGGCTGGTCCAGCTTCACGTCGGGCCGAACAGCCGTGACACCCAAAGCCTGGACCTGACATGGCTCGCATAGTCCGCGGCCTTGACGACGCCGCGCTCCGGGACCGCGTTGCGCAGGCGACCGCGACCTATTTCCTTGACTGGAGCCACCCGGTCAGCGGCATGGCCCGCGAGCGCAGCGCCGGGGCATTCGGATACGATGTCGCTGAAACCGTCTGCACCGGCGGAACGGGCTTCGGAATCCTCGCGCAGATCGTCGCGGCCCACCGGGGGTGGCGGCAGCGCACCGCGATCCTGGACAGGGTCGAGCGGATCGTCGGCTTTCTTGAAACCGCCGACAGGTTCGCGGGGGTCTATCCGCATTTCCTGAACGGCAGCACGGGCCGGGTGCTGCCGTTCATGCCCGGCGACGACGGCGGCGACCTTGTCGAGACGGCTTTCCTGATGACCGGCCTTCTCGGCGCGGCAGCCTTCTTCACCGAGGCGCCGGAGCTTGGCGGCCGGATCACCGCGCTTTTTGACGCCGTCGAGTGGTCGGCGCATCTGCGCGGGGACGGCGCGGTGATGTGGCACCGCAGCCCCCATCGCGACTGGGCGCCGCATGCCTTGCCCATACGCGGCTGGAATGAGGCGTTTGCGGTCTTCGTGCTTGGCGCGGGGTCGCGGACCCATCCGATCCCGCCTTCCTCCTACCATGACAGCTGGGCCACGGCTCCGGCGTTCCGGAACGGCCGGACCTATGGCGGGGAAACCCTTCCGCTTGGCCCCGACTGGGGCGGGCCGCTCTTTCTGTCGCAATATCCCTTCCTTGGCATCGACCCCCGGGGCCTTTCCGACGCCTATGCCGACTATTGGGTCCAGGCGCGCACTCATGCCCGCGTGAACCGGTTTCACTGTATCTCGAACCCGCAGGGCTGGCCGGGCTATGCCGCCCATTGCTGGGGCCTGACGGCAAGCGACGACCCCACGGGATATGTCGCCCATTCGCCTGCCGAGGACACGGGGACCATCACGCCGACGGCCGCTCTTGGATCATTTCCCTTCGTCCCAGAGGAAAGCATGGCGGTGCTGAGGCACCTTCACGACGACCTGGGCGAGCGCATCTGGGGGGATGCCGGTTTTGTCGACGCCTTCAGCCCGGCCCGCGACTGGGTCGCCGAAAGCCGCCTTGCGATTGACCAGGCGCCGATTGTCATCGCGCTTGAAAACCACCGGTCGGGTTTGATCTGGGGTCTGGTCTCCGCGCGGCCCGAGATAAGGCGCGGGCTCGTGCGTCTGGGCTTTTCGGCGCCTTACCTCGCCAGCGCCTGAACCGCTTCGTCGCGCGCCGTCGCGGCGCCAAGAAAGGCAGCGGCGGACCATGTCAGCGCCGGGCAGGACGTCGGGGCGCCCGTGGTTCGGTCGAACTGTTCGGGCAGCGGCACGGCCGGATCAGGGGCCATCTCCTCGACCAGCCGCATCCATGCCTCGGCCCGCGCGAAGGCGGCCGGATCGCCGGTCAGGGCAGCGATCCGGTAGTGCAGCTCGGCAAAGCCAAGCGTGGTCGGAAACCACGGGTTGCCGCCGAAATAGACGTCGCCCTGCCACCGGCCGATGGCGGGAAGGCTGCGCCCGCGATTGATGGGGTATAGGTCGGCAAATGTGCGCTCCAGCCCTGCCACGGTCGCCCGCGTCGATGCGGCGGAAAGCGCGAAGGGTCCGGTCGCACGCCCGGCATGAAGGATCGCAAGCACGGTCGCGCTGTCGAATGTGCCTTCCGGCGCCTCGACGCTCTGGCGCCAGGCACCGGATGCCGGATCGCGGGCCGTGAGAGCCAGCGCGGCGACTTTTTCCGCCGCTGCGCGCCAGGGCGCGGCGGGCTGCCCCCTCTCGTCCGCCCATGTCGCGGCGCGGTCGAGCGCATCCCATTGCGCGATCAGCGTGAAGGTCGTTCGCCCTGCGGGCCCTTCTTCCCATGGTCCGATCGCCGGCCGCCCGGCGACGGTCAGGACATGGGCAAGATCCCGTTCGATCAGCTTTTCGGCGGCGGCGGTCGCGGCCTCTGGCAGGACCTTGCGGAGGTTCATGAGAACCGATGCGCGCAAGGCCGGACCGTCATCCTGCGGCCTAGACCAGTTTTCCAGATCGGGCGTTCCGTCCGCGGCAAAGCGCGGCTCCTCCAGCCAGCGCGTGCCGGAAAGTGCCGCAAGCTCGGCATCGGGGCGCAGGAAGTCGCGATGGTCCGGGCGTGTGCCCGCCGCCACGGGGTTCGATGCGGGCCCCGACCGCTCCGGGTCGGAGATCCGAAGCGAGAAGTCGATGTGATCGGCGACCGCCTGTCGCCAGAACCCGCGCGCGCCGGGGTCGGCGGCCATCGCCATGGGAACGGCGGCCAGGGCGATCGCCGCGTCGCGGATCCAATGATGGAAATAGTCCGGGTCCGGGTCCCAGTTGTCCATCCTCGCCGAAGCGAGGATCGACCCTCGCGCGGGGCTGAGACGCCAGCCGAATCCGGGGCGATCACGCACGAGATGTGTGGCCGACGTCGCGGCGCGCAGTTCGGCGGCGGCATTCCGGCTTCGGCCCGCAAGCCAGACCGGGTCTGGTCGCTGGCCTGTCACCCGCCGACGGCCGCAAGCGCTGCGGCCAGCATGGCCGCGCAGGCCGGACCCGCCGGACAGTGATGCTGGCCCGGCAGGGCCGCGAAGAAGACCCCTTTGCGGGCCGCCTGGAAATAGGCCTTTGCATGAGCGGTCGTGACCAGGCCGTCCTCGCTTCCCGTCACCACCGCGACCGGCGCGGGCGCATTGCCCAGGCCGTCCGCGATGTCGGCCGTTTCCAGCTCCCGCCGATAGAGCGGCGCCTCGCGCTCCAGTTCGGCCATGGCCTGAGGCCCGAGCGCCCGACGCGCCTCAAGCAGCCGCCGCCCCGACAGAACGGGCGAGACGGCAAGGACATGATGCAGGCCCGCATCGCCTGCCGCGAGCGTCCCGACGGTAAAGCCGCCAAGGCTGTGCCCCGCCAGCGCGACGGGCGTTTCCGGCCAGGCCGAACGGACCCACGCCAGAACCTCACGTCCGGTGTCCCGCTGACTGGCCAGAGTGAGTTGACCTGCGGGCCCGGACCCGGGGGTCGCGGCGGAAAACGGAAGCTCGGGCGCCGCGACCCGCCAGCCCGCCGACAGATAGGCCCGGGCGATCTCGGCCATATGGGGCTGGTCGGGCGCACCATTGCGGCCGTGGATCAGCACCACGGTGCCCACCGGGCCACGCGCCTTGGCGGCGACGGCAACGGCGATCGGGGCGGTGTCGGTCCCGACCATCTCGCGCCGCGCGCCTTTGGTCCGGGCCCAGGGAATTGTGCTCATGATCCAAAGCTAGCGCAGCGGCGGACCGCCAGAAAGGGGTGGTATCGGGTAAATGCGAACTGGTCACCAGATGCCCCAGCGCCCGCCGGGCTTCCGGCCACAAGTAGACTGCACCATGGTGGCGTCAAACGACTGCGAACTCGTCTCAGATGCCCCTACCGACCCGCCCTATAATGTGCCGGTCGACGGTCACGTCGGGGGCTCGGGGCGGCTTCGTCACCGCGAGTTTGCGATGGCTTCTGGCGAGATGAGCCGGGAGGCGTTCACCACCTTCTTGCGTCGCGCCTTTGGCAACCTTGTCCGCCACTCGCTCGACGGCGCAATCCATTATGTCTGCATGGACTGGCGTCATATGGCAGAGGTGCAGGCTGCAGCCGACGGGATCTACGGCGAGTTGAAGACCCTCATCGTCTGGGTAAAAGAGACGGGCGGCATGGGGACCTTCTATCGCTCGCGCCACGAGTTGATCTTTGTCCTCAAGGTCGGGACGGCGCCGCATGTGAACAGCTTCGAGCTGGGCCAGCACGGGCGTTACCGGACGAATGTCTGGGAGTGTCGCGGCGCAAGCCCTACTGAGCTCGGGCTCGTGATCGACGGCCTGCCAGAGGTAATGCCGCTCTTCAGTGATCTTCTCGAAGACCTTGTCGAAGTGCCCCGACCAGTGGCCCCACCGCATGCTCTCGATCCGGCATTACCGGATTTCCGCCGCCAACACCGGACCGTCTCCTGGCAATTGTCGATGACCTGTTCGTCGAGCAAATCCCCGGCGTTCCTGAAGGACACCGGGAAGGGGATGGACTGCGTCATAGCCAAGCGGATGATCGTGGGACTGTCCTTAAGGCAGCGACAGGGCGAGCGCCTGGTTACGGGCGGGGGCTATGAAACCGCCCTGCCCGCCTGTTGCCAACATTGGTCATGCGCCGCGATCCTTCCCGCTCAGCGCCTTAGGTGCAGAAGGTCGGTCAGGTGGCTGATCGGGTGGTCGACCTCAGCGGCCACGGGGGTGCTTCCGGGTGACAAGAGCACCACCCGCATTCCCGCGGCACGCGCGGCGCGGGCACCGGTCAGGCTGTCCTCGACCGCGAGCATCTCTGCCGGATCCAGTCCCGCGAGCGCCGCCGCACGCAGATAGGGCTCGGGCGCAGGCTTGCCCTGCCGCACGTCATCAAGCGACACCGTTCCGCGCATGGTCGCCCCCACGCCAAGAGCCGCGAGGTTGGCATCAACCACGACACGGCCCGAGTTGGAGGCACAGACCTGCACGACCCCGGCCCTGTCCAAGGCGGCGATCACCTCTGTCGCACCGGGGATGGGGGCCAGGCCAGGGGCGCCGGCAGCATAGTGGTGGTTGATCCGCTCCTGAAAGGCCGCCTCGGTCAGTGCCGCAGGAAGATCGGCGCGCAGCATTTGCCAGACATCGCCCAGATGGACGCCGATGAAGGTCTCTTCCGGCAGGCGGGTCAGGTCCAGTCCCTGTTCGCGGCAGGTGGCAAGCAGCGCACGATGGTGCAGCGGCTCGCTGTCGACCAGCGTGCCGTCGATGTCCCACGCGACCGCCGGCCAGGGGAAGCCGGTCACGCCGGGGCATCCTTCAGCCGCAGGTAAAGGTCGCGGAACGCGGCATAGCCCCGGTCGTAGACCGCGCGGTGGGCGGGGTCCGGGGCAAAGACGGTGTCGCGGCTGGTAAAGGCGGCGATGCCATCCCAGCCGGCAGCGCCGAGCCCCACAGCCGCCGTCCAGGCCGCGCCGAGGCAGGAGCCGGGGTGGCCGCCCAGCCGTTCCAGCGGTTCACCCAGCACATCGGCGACGATCCCCATCCAGACCGATGATTTCGTGCCGCCGTCGGAAACGAGGAAGCGGCGGGTCTCGTGCCCCGCTGCGCGGAAGGTCTCGATATGGTGGCGGATCGCGTAGGCATAGGATTCGAGCACCGCACGCCAGATATGGCCAAGGTCATGCGACAGCGTCAGCCCGACGAGCGCCCCGCGCGCGGCAGGATCGTGCAACGGGGTCTTTTCGCCCAAGAGATAAGGCAGGAAGGTCAGGCCCATCGCCCCGGCCGGGCGCCCCGCTGCCATCGCATCGAGCGCGGCGTGGCGCGAGCCGTCGAGCGGCGTGACGCCGCCGGCGAAAGTCTCGACAAACCAGTTCAGGACCGAGCCGCCGGTCGACATGCAGCCATTCGGCATCCACAGGCCCGGAATCAGGTGATAGTCCAGAAAGAGCCGCCGGTCCGGGTTCAGGACCGTGGTCGCGGTCAGGATATCGACCGCGCCACCGAACTTCAGCAGCACGTCGCCGCCCCGGACGACACCTGCGCCGAGGGCGGAGGCGATCATATCGGCCGCGCCGCCCACGACCGGCGTGCCCTCGGCCAGCCCGGTCTCGCGCGCGGCCTTGGCGGTGACCTGGCCCAGCATCTCGGACGAGCCGACGAGCCGGGGCAGAAGGTGCGGCGGGATGCCGGTGCGTGCGGCCTGTTCCGGGTCAATGCGGCCGGTCGCGACATTGACGACGCCCGCTTCCAGCGCCCAGTTCTGTTCGACCGCCCGTTCGCCCGTTAGCCTGAAGTTGATGTAGTCGTACGAACCAAAAAGCGTCGCGGCACGGGCCAGCGCGTCGGGTTCGTGCCGCGCGAGCCAGCGGATCTTGCCGCCCACCAGCTGCTGGTTCACACCGCAGCCGGCATCCCGCAGGAAAGCCACCTCGTCAATGTCGCGCCGCATATCGGCGACCTCGGCCTCGGCGCGGCCATCGCTTTGCTGGATCGACCGGCGGACCGGCTTTCCTGCCTTGTCCAGCAGCACCGTGGCGGGCAGCATCCCCGCGACTCCGATCCCGGCGATCCCGGCCGCGCTTATGCCTGATTGCGCCAAAAGGTCCGGAACGATGGCGCAGCAGTTCCGCCACCATTCGTCGGGGTCCTCTTCGGCCCAGCCGGGTTTCTGGGCGTAGAGCCGCACCGGGCGCGAGGCGAGGGCCAGCACGCGTCCGGCCGTATCGACCAGAATGCCGATGGTCGAGGTCGTGCCGATATCGAGCCCAAGGAAAACAGTCATGCAGGGGTCCGTTGTGAAAGCGGAGAATGCAGTTCAGCCGACGATGACCCGCACCCCGGCCGCTTCAAGCACGGAGGCAAGGTCGGCCGGCGGCGGGGCGTCGGTAATCAGGGTCGATATCTGCGACAGGCTGGCGATCAGCACCGTCGAGGTGCGGCGGAACTTGGTGCTGTCAAGCAGCAGAACCCGCTCGGCCGACCGCTGAAGGAAGACGGATTTCACCGCGACCTCTTCCGGCGAGTAGTCGAAAACGCCCTCTGCAGTCATTCCCGACGCGCCAAGAAGCACCGCGTCGAAATAATAGCGCGAAAAGCCGTCGACGGCCTCCTTGCCGGTCAATGACATTTCCTCGGCCCGGATCAGGCCACCGCTCATGTAGGTCGACACCCCGGCGCGGGCGAGCATCTGGCCAACCCGCAAGCTGTTGGAAAAGGCCCGCAGCTGCGGGTCCGGACCAGCATCGAGGATCGCGCGGGCCGCCGCCAGAACCGTCGTGCCAAGGTCCAGCGCCAGCACCTTGCAGCCGGCGACGTGCCGGGCAGCAGCGGCGGCGATCCGGGCCTTGCCCGAGGCATTCTGCCGAGTACGGGCCTCGAAATCCGGCTCCGCGTCGTCGATCACCTTCAGCGGGCCGCGGCTCAGTCCGACCGCCCCGCCATGAACGCGCTCCAGCAGGCCATTGCGCTCCAGGTCCGTCAGATCGCGCCGCACCGTCATCTCGGACACGCCAAGCTCTCGCGCGATCTCGGTGACAGAGACCGAGCCACCCTCGTTCAGCCGCTCCAGAATCCGGGCCGAACGGGCGGGCGCGCGGGCGCGGTTGCGCGGCGCCTCACGCCCCGTTTCGGCGGGCGTCATGGGTTCGACCCGGCTGTCGTCGGAAGTGGATATCATCATCATATTGTCCGCATCGAGCCTCCGCCTGGCCGGCCCGCCGCCGGCTGCGCCTTCATGTTCTTGCCTGCTGCATCCCAGCCTTTTCAACACCGGACGACCGATTGGCCCCCTCCGCCGGACGCCCGGAAGCGCGATGCGGCCGAACATATATTGCCTGCGGCCCCAAGAGATTCAAACATTTTCGTTGCGCGATTGCGTGAAATTTGTTTGATTATGTTCAATACAGGGGAGAATATGCATGGACGCAACCCAGCTTGCCGCGCAGAAACACTCGGGCCTGGCTGGGAAAGCGGCCTTTGTTACGGGTGGCGCGACCGGAATCGGGTTTGCCATCGCCCGTGCGCTCGCCGCGCAGGAAATCACGGTCGTGATCGCGGACGTCGATCTGGGAGCGGCACAGAAAGCCGCAGAAGGCCTTGGCGCCGGACATGGCGCCATCCGGGTCGACGTGCGCGACCGTGCCTCGGTCGAGGATGCCTTTGCCAAGGCCGTGGTGCTGACCGGCGGGATCGATATCTGCATCGCCAATGCCGGCGTATCGACCATGCGGCGCGCGGTCGAGCTGACCGATGACGACTGGGACTTCAACATGGACGTGAACGCGCGCGGCGTCTTCCTGACCAATCAGGCCGCCGCTCGGCATTTTATTGAAAGAAAACAAGGCGTAATCGTCAACACCGCCTCGCTCGCCGCCAAGATCGGCGCGCCCTTGCTGGCGCACTACTCGGCTTCGAAATTCGCGGTGGTCGGCTGGACACAGGGCCTTGCGCGCGAGCTTGCGCCGAAAGGTATCCGCGTCAACGCCGTCTGCCCCGGCTTTGTGCGCACCTCGATGCAGGACCGAGAGCTGGCCTGGGAGGCGGAACTGCGCGGCATGACGCAGGCAGAGGTCCGGGAGGATTACATCCGCCAGACGCCGCTTGGCCGGATCGAAACGCCGGAAGATGTCGCCGGGGTCGTGGTTTTCCTCTGCTCGGATGCCGCACGCTTCATGACCGGGCAGGCCCTCAATGTTACCGGCGGGGTCTATACCACCTGACGTCCGACGAAATGTTCGAATGTGTTCGAATTGCCTATCGCCTGAAACCTGACGTCCGCAAAAGAGGCTCCATTGGCCGCGATCATTCTTGACAGCATCAGCCGGGACTTTGGCAGCGGGATCTTTGGGGTGCGCGACGCCTCACTGACCATCGACGAAGGCGAGTTCATGGTGCTTCTGGGGCCATCCGGTTGCGGAAAATCGACGACACTGCGCATGATCGCGGGGCTTGAGGAGATCACCTCGGGCCGCATCCGCATCGGCGTCCGGGACGTGACCCGACTTGCCCCGCGCGACCGCAATGTCGCCGTCGTGTTCCAGAGCTATGCGCTCTATCCACACATGTCGGTGCGCGAGAACATGCGGTTCGGCATGAAGATGCGTGGCACCCCCCTCGCCGAGCAGGACAAGCGGATCAAGGACGCCGCCGAGATCCTGGGCCTGAACCCCTATCTGGACCGCAAACCGGGTGCCCTGTCGGGCGGCCAGCGGCAGCGTGTGGCGCTGGGGCGGGCAATGGTGCGCGAACCCGATGCCTTTCTGATGGACGAGCCCCTGTCGAACCTCGACGCCAAGCTGCGCGGCGAAATGCGGCAGGAGCTGGTGAAACTGCATCGCCGCCTGGGCAAGACGATGGTCTTCGTCACCCATGACCATGTCGAGGCGATGACCATGGGCGACCGGATCTGCATCATGCGCGACGGGCGGATCGAACAGGTCGGGCCGCCGCTTCAGGTCTATGCCAACCCCGTCAACACCTTCGTCGCCCAGTTCCTGGCGTCGCCCGCCATGAACCTGATCCCGGCGCAACTGGTGGCCGGGGCCGACGGCATGGCCATCGCCGCAGGCCCGGTGTCGGGCCCCCTGCCCGCCCGGCAGGCGTCGCTTTATGCCGCCGCCGCGGCCGAGCCCGCAATCCTTGGGCTGCGGGCCGAGGACCTGTTGGCCCGGCCTGGCCCCTCGACCCTGCCGGTCAGCGGCATCGTGGTGACGCGCGAGGCGCTCGGCGCCGAAAACCTGATCGCCATCGAGGCCGAGGGCGTCACTCTTCACGCCCGCGTCGGCCGCGACCTGCTTCCCGCCCTTGGCGACCGGATCACGCTTCACGCCGACATGGGGCAGATGCACCTCTTCCGCGCCGCAAGCGGCGCGGCATGGCCCAGGGGGGCATAGGCATGTTGCGGCGCGCGATCTCGCATATCGGGCTGATCATCGCCTGCCTGTCCGTGCTTCTGCCCATTCTTTGGGTCTTCCGCACATCGCTCGTGCCCGAGCATGCGTCCTATTCGACGGACATCTTTCCCGAACTGACGCTGGAAAATTACCGTCTGCTGTTCGGCGACAAGAATTTCGGCACCAACTATGCAAATTCTCTGATCGTGGCGACCCTGTCGGTGGTGCTGTCGATGCCGTTCGCGGCGATGACCGGCTATGCCTTCGCGCGGTTCCGCACCGGCGGGCGTATCGCCCGCTTTGCGACGCTTGCAAGCCAGATGCTGCCGCCGGTGGCGCTGGCGCTGCCGGTCTTCATGCTCTACCGCGCGGCCGGGCTGACCAACTCGCTGACCGGGCTGACGCTCATTTATGCGGCAATCAACCTGCCGTTCCTGACCTGGATCCTGATGGGGTTCTTCGAATCCATCCCAGAGGATCTGGAGGGCGCCGCGATGACCGACGGCGCGACCCGCTGGGGCGCCTTCTGGCGCATCGTCCTGCCGGTGGCGGCACCGGGCATCCTTGCCTCTGCGGTTCTGGGCTTCATCCTGTCGTGGAACGAGTTCCTGTTCGCCCTGATCCTCGGCGGGTCCAAGACGGCCACAGTGCCGGTGGCGCTGGCGGCGCTGCAAACCTCGAACGGCGTGCAGATCTCGCAAGTCTCGGCCGGGGTTTCGCTCGCCATCCTGCCGCTGCTGATCGCGGTGCATTTCATCCAGAAATACCTGGTGCAGGGGCTGTCTTTCGGCTCGGTCAAATAAGTCCTGAAGAAGACGAAACCAACCAACGGAAAGAGGAATATCGTGATGAAAAACAAAGCCTTCCTTGTTGCCGGCAGCCTCGCCGCCGCGCTCTGGTCCAGCACGGCCCTGGCCGAGGGCATCACCCTGCGCGCCCTGATGGAGGACGTGCCCGAAACCAAGATCATCGAAGACATGCTGCCGGACTTCGAGGCCAAGACCGGCATCAAGGTCGAGTTCGAGAAGGTCGGCTACGGCGACATGCACGACAAGCTGGTCGCCCAGCTGGTCAGCGGCGAAAGCTACTACAACCTGCTGTCGGTCGACTTCCTCTGGGCGGGGGAGTTTCCTGCCGGCGGCTGGCTCGAGGATCTGAACCCCTATGTCGCCAAGTCCGGTTTCGACATGGCGCCTGTGATCCCGTCGATGCTGGACCTTCTGGGCCGCACCGACACGGCCCTGCCGATCATGCCGATGTACAACTACTCGATGGGGATGATCTATCGCACCGACCTTATTGCGGATCCCGCTCTGGCAGCCAAATACGAAGCCGCCACCGGCAAGAAGCTGGCCGCGCCGACGACGCTCGACGACTATGTCGCCATGGCCAAGTTCTTCAAGGCCGACGGCGGCGTGAACGGTGCCGCGATGCAGGGTCAGAAGGGCGATCCGAACTCGATGGAGTTTTCGAACTATCTGTTCTCGGCTGGCGGCGACTACCTCGACGCAAACCGCAAGGTGGTGCTGGATTCGGATCAGGGCCGGCAGGCGCTCACACTCTATAACGACATGATCAAGAATGCGGCCCAGACCGGGGCGCTGTCGGCCACGCTGGACGACACGCTGCGGCTCATGTGCGCGGGCGAGAGCTTCTCGATGGTCACCTATTGGTGGATGCTGCCGCAACTGGACAATGCCGAGAAATGCCCGAAGGTCGCCGGCAAGGTGGCGATCTCGGTCATGCCGGGCGGCCATGGCGAAAGCGGCGGCTGGGGCTGGGGCATTCCGAAGAACATCCCCGGCGACCAGAAAGACGCCGCATGGCAGTTCATCGAGTGGGTGCAATCGAAGGACGTTTCGGTCAAGCGGGCGCTGCAGGGCCATGCGCCGGTGCGCTCGGATGTCTTCAGTGACCCGGCCGTTCTGGCGAAATACCCGTTCTACGCCCAGGCGGGCGAGATCGTGGCCTCTGGCAAGAGCTTCCCGGTCTTCACCTATTCGCCGCAATACGAAGACGTGCTTGGCACCCAGATCTCGCTTTCCGCGAGCGGCGACACGCCGGTCGACGCGGCCATCAAGGCCTCGGCCAAGGGGCTCGAGGATCTGCTCGCCAAATAAGCCACCCGACCGGGCCGGTCTCCGCCGGCCCGGTTCCCCTTCCGGCCATATGAGGGTCCGGCGCATGAGCGCGATTGCGAGACAGAGACTGAGGGCAGGCTGGGGCTTTGCGGCGCCGGGCCTGACCATGCTGGCACTGGTGATGGGGATCCCGCTGGCCTATGCCCTCGTGATCTCGATGTCGTCGATGACGATGCTCAAGCCCGCGCTCGGCTTTACCGGACTGACCAACTTCGCGACCATCATGTCGGAGCCGCTGTTCTGGCATTCGCTGTGGCTGACGCTGCGCTATTCGATCGCGGCCGTGGCGGGCGAGTTCATCATCGGCCTGGGCATCGCGCTGATGCTGCGCCAGATCATCGTCCTGCGCGGCCTCTATTTCGCGATCCTGACCCTGCCGATGGCCATGTCGCCGGTCGCGGTCGCGCTGATCTGGCGGATGCTGCTGCAGCCGAACCTTGGCATCATCAACCAGAGTCTCGCGGCGATGGGCCTGCCGATGGTCGACTGGCTGGGAAACAGCGACCTTGCCCTGCCGACGCTGATCGCCATCGACATCTGGCAGCAGACCTCATTCGTGGTGCTGCTCCTCTCGGCCGGGCTCGCCTCGCTGCCGAAGGAACCCTACGAGGCGGCCGAGGTCGACGGCGCCCGTCCCATCCAGCAGTTCTGGTATATCACGCTGCCACTCCTGCGGCCCGTTTCCGCCATCGCCATCGTCATCCAACTCATCAACGAGTTCCGCACCTACGACCTGATCTATGTTCTGACCAAGGGCGGCCCCGGCGTCTCGACCGAGCTTCTGTCCTTCTTCGCCTACAAGCGCGCCTTTCAGGGGCTGCAGGTGAACGAGGGCACGGCGGCGGCCTTCATCCTGCTTCTCATCGTCCTGATGATCACCGTTGTCTTCTTCTGGCTGCTCGAACGCCAGAAGACCTGAGCCACCCCGACCGCACTAACCACCCCCGCCAGAGCCTGATCGCCCGGCGGTGCAAGGAGACCGACATGACAAAGTTCGCCGACCTGTTCCCAGGCATCAAACCCGTGATCGCCATGGTGCACCTGAACCCGATGCCGGGCACGCCGCTCTACGACGCCGATGCGGGGATCGAGGGCATCTATCAGGGCGCGCTGAAGGATCTGGACGCGCTGCAGGCGGCAGGCGTCGATGCCGTGATGTTCGGCAACGAAAATGACCGTCCCTATGAGTTGAAGGTCGACATCGCCACCACCTCGGCAATGGCCTTCGTGATCGGCCGCCTGCGCGACCGCATCCAGAAGCCTTTCGGCGTCAATGTGCTGTGGGACCCCGACAGCACCGTGGCGCTGGCCGCCGCGACCGGCGCGGCCTTCGTGCGCGAAATCTTCACCGGCACCTATGCCTCCGACATGGGGCCCTGGACGCCGAATGCCGGGCGCGCCATGCGCCGGGCGCGTCAGCTCGACCGGAAGGATCTGGTCATCCTCAACAACGTCTCGGCCGAGTTCGCAGCCTCGATCGACAGCCGGTCATTGGCCGAAAGGGCCCGCTCCGCCGTTTTCTCCTCGATCCCCGATGCGGTTCTGGTGTCGGGCGCGATCACCGGGGAATCGGCCGAGATGATCGACCTAGAGGCGGTCAAGAAGGTGCTGCCCGGCACGCCTGTGCTGGCGAATACCGGCGTCAAGCACGCCACCGTCACCGACGTGCTGAAGATCGCCGACGGCTGCGTCGTGGGGTCGTCGCTGAAGATCGACGGCCACACCTGGAACGCCGTCGACCCGAACCGGGCCAAAGACTTCATGGACATCGTCCGCAAGAACAGGGGCTGAACGGAGCCCATTCCCCGTTTCCATCCTTGGCAGACTTTCGAGACGAACATCGGACGGGGCCCGGTTCTTCCACTTCGCTACGGCCCTCTGGTTCGTCGGGAAAGCGATCGCCGGATCGCTTTCTGATCCTCCTCACTTCCGCTGCGCCCAGAAGGCGCCCTCAGACCCTTTTTACGACTATTCTGTGTTGCGCGACGAACTGCCTCTGCGTGGTGGCGCTTCCATGCAGCGCCTGTCGCATGGTGCCTACGCCGCTGGGCTATGTTGCACAAATCGGTTGATGGAAGGGGTTGCCCTTTCCCTGGGCAGACCCGCCACACGACTTCTCGGACGGGTGTGCCGCGTGCGGTGAAGTGGTTCAGGACCGTGATCCTGACCAGGAACCCGGCGACCGGACGGCCGAAGTCTCTGGCGGATAACCGCTGCCCCAGCAGCGTGAGGCAGTGCATTTTGGTTTCTGCGCGCCTTCGGCGCTGGTAGCGGCCTCATCGGCCCAAACCGCGCCACCTCCGGCGCACCCAGGGACGGTCGCGCCGGAACCTGCGGCTCGAAACGGCAGGATCGTCTCTGCCGCGAAACACCGCCTACAAGTCCTGGGAAATGGCCGGGAAAAAAGCAACCGTCCCCGCCAGACCAGGGATCGCAAAGATAATTGGCGGTGCCGTCAGACGAATGCGAACCCGCCGCCCCCCGTTCCGGCATCGAAAAGGCGCGCGCGTTCTCGTCGGCCGTGCCGGGAAACCCTGCCTCTGGCGGCGCCGTCCGGCCCTAATCCGCGCGGCGGCCACACAGGGGATCGACGATGGCATCCACCCCAAAGCGGACCGGGTCGCAGACTGGCAGGCTGTGGCGCCGGGACACTTCGGCCATAGCGCCCCGGGCCTCTGCTTCTGAAAGTCGCGAAGTGTTCAGGCTGATGCCGACGCAGCGGATGGCGGGCGACACGCAGCGACCGAGTTCGGTGATGAGCGCGATGACCTGCCCGATCCCGCCGGTCTTGTGGCCGGGAAAGCCCAGAAGCTCGTCCCGCCCTGCCTCGTGGCAGACAACGAAGCTGTCGGGCTGCGCGCCATGCAGCAGGCCGAGCGTGACGCCGGCATAGGCCGGATGGACGATCGAGCCTTGCCCCTCGACGATGTCCCAGTGATTGGCTGGGGCGGCGGGGGTCAGCGCCTCGACCGCGCCGGCCAGGAAGTCCGAGACGATGGCGTCGATGGCGACGCCGTGGCCGTCGATCAGGACCCCGGTCTGGCCGGTGGCACGAAAGGTCGCGGGGACGCCGCGTGCGACCAGCGCCTTGTGGATGGCAAGCGCCGCATATTTCTTGCCCACGGCGCAATCGGTGCCCACGGTCAAAAGGCGATGGCCGGAGCGCGGCAGGCCGGTCGCGATCGGATGGGGGCCGCCAGAAAGGCGAACGTCATGCACCCGCCGGCCGGTCCGCTCTGCCACCTCGTTCAGGGCGGGGATGGACCTGAGCGGCAGATGCAGGCCCGAAGCAAGGTCGAGCCCAGCTTCCATCGCCTCGGCCAGGCGGGCGACCCAACGCGCCGGCAGTTGCCCGCCGGGAGCGGAAGTGCCGATGACCAGGGTCTTCGCGCCCCTGGCGGCCGCCTCCTGCAGGGTCATCTCGGGAAGGCCAAGATCGGCGGCGCAGCCGGGTTCGCGCAGTTGCGCCAGACACCGCTCTGGCCGCCAGAAGGCAAGACCCGCGCCGGTCTTTGCCAGCTCGGCCACCGGCGCATCGCCCAGATAGATCAGATAGGGTGCTGCGATGTCAGACATGAAAACCTCCGCAGAGATGGGTCAGCCCCACAGGGCCGGGGTAAAGTGCGACAGCGCGCCGCCGGCATAAGTCATCGGGGCCGCCCGGTCGCCGGCAAGAAGCAGCGGGCCGTCAAGGTCGGACCAGTTCGACAGGGTGCCGATCACGTAGGCGGGCGCCATCGAAAGCGAGGTGCCGGCCATGCAGCCGACCATGACGCCCATGCCCGCCTCTCGCGCGGCGCGGGCAAGGGCCAGCGCTTCGGTCAGGCCGCCGGTCTTGTCGAGCTTGATGTTGATGCCCTGATAGACGCCCAGAAGCCGCGGCAGGTCGGCTGTGGTATGGCAGCTTTCGTCGGCGTAAAGCGGCACCGGACTCGTCCAGTCGCGCAGGGCCGTGTCCTGACCGGCCGGCAGGGGCTGTTCGATCATCGCCACGCCCAGGTCCGCCAGCGCCCGCGCATGGGCGGCCAGAAGGTCGGGGGTCCAGCTCTGGTTGGCATCGACGATCAGTTCGGCATCCGGCCGCGCCAGACGGATCGCGCGCACCCTCTCGGTCACAAGCCGGGCATCGGCCTTGATCTTCAGCACCCGGTGGGCCGAAGCGCGGGCGGTCTCGGCCATTTCCCCCGGGGACCCCAGGCCGATGGTCTGGTCCACCTCCTGCGCCGCCGGGCCGGGTGGCAGGCCGGCAAGGTCCCAGATGCTGCGCCCGGTGGCCTTGGCGCGAAGATCCCAGAGCGCGCAGTCCAGCGCATTGCGCGCCGGACCGGGCGGCAGGGCGGCGGCGGCTTCTGCGGCCGGCCGGCCAGCGGCAAGGGCGGTCCGGGCAGCCTCGATCTGCGCCAACGACTGGGCCATGGTCACGTCGAAGACGATCGGAACGACGCCCTCGCCCTGCCCCTGATGGCCGCCCTTTGACAGGCGCACATGGATCACCTCAAGCGCGGCGACGGTGTAGCCTGCAAAACGGAAGGGCTCGCGCAGGGGCCAGGCCTCGGCGGTGACGGAAAGATCGGTCATTCCTTCATCGTCTCGCGCGGCAGCGCCCCGGCCTTGCGGTTGCGAAGCGACGGTCCCGCCAGCATCGCAAGGACGAACAGGCCGGTGGCGATCTTCAGGTCCCCCGGCGGCAGACCGGCGGCAAGGCAGACCGAGATCAGCTGGTAGTAGATCACGGCGCCGGCGAAGGGGGCGAGGATCTGGCGCGCGATGGTCTGCTTGCCGACGATCGCCTCGCCGATCATCAGGGCGGCCAGCGCGTTGATGAGGATGCCAAGCCCCATGTTCACGTCCGCAAAGCCCTGGCTTTGCACCATCAGGGCGCCGCTCATGGCCGAGAAGGCCCCCGCCAGACCGATGCCGCCCACCGTCACGCGCCAGACATTGATGCCCTGCGCCTCGGCCATGTCGGAATTGGCCCCGACCGCGCGCATCGCCGTACCGCGTTCGGTCCGGAACCAGAGGTTCAGCGCGACATAGGCCGCGAGCGCAAGCAGCCCCGCCACGAGGATCTTCGTCACGCTGCCGGACAGGCCCAGCCCGCCGACAAGATCGTAAACCTTCGCCTCGTTGAAGACCGGCTGGTTGGACTTGCCCATGATCCGCAGGTTCACGCTGTAAAGCATGGTGGTGATGAGGATACCGGCCAGGAGCGAGTGGATGCGGAACTTCAGGTGGATGAAGGCGGTGGCGCAGCCCGCCGCAAACCCTGCGGCCGCTGCGACCAGAAGCGCGGGAAAGGCCGGCACTCCCGCCAGCAGCGCCACAGCACAGACACAGCCGCCAAGGGGATAGGCCCCTTCGGAGGTCAGGTCGGGAAAGTTCAGGATGCGGAAGGGGATCATCACCGCCAGCACAACGAAGCTCAGGATCAGGCTTTGTGCCAGCGTGACCGGGATCAGTGCGAGGTAGGCCGAAAGAATGTCCAGCATCTCAGGCCCCCAGAAGCATGCGGTCGGACTTGACCGAAAAATGGCCGATCAGGTCTGCCACGGTCGCACGCGCCTTGGTGGCGCCGTCCAGTTCCAGAAGCACCTTGCCGGCATCCAGCATCACCACGCGGTTTCCGTAGTCGACCGCGTGTTGCATGTTGTGGGTCACCATCATCGTCGTCAGTTTCAGCGCATCCACCGCGCGCAGCGTGGCACCGAGCACGAGGTCCGCCGTTCGCGGATCGAGCGCGGCGGTATGTTCATCCAGCAAGAGGATGTCGGGGCTGCCCGACACGGCCATCACCAGCGAAAGCGACTGCCGCTGACCGCCCGACAGAAGCGAGACTTGTGTGTCGAGGCGATCTTCGAGCCCGAGCCCCAGGTAGGAGAGGTTCCGGCGATAGGTCTCGCGCCTGG
>Ga0209571_1000448_pt1 | contig 45817 bp, 43 predicted proteins | sample EBPBio102011_DNA_FD_185866 | JGI IMG/M metagenome (GOLD analysis project Ga0209571, IMG submission 185866) | Wastewater treatment Type I Accumulibacter community from EBPR Bioreactor in Madison, WI, USA - Reactor 1_1/10/2011_ DNA (SPAdes)... | ecosystem: Engineered > Bioreactor > EBPR >... | reverse complement strand
TCGTCAACAAATCGCCACCCGTAACAGCTGCTACACCCTGGATGGCAACAGTTGGCTCCTGTCGCGGGATCGAGATTGCAATTGGTGCCTCTGATCCGCAATAAAGCGACATCGGCGGGACGACCCCGCACGCGGAAGGCGCCGTCAGGACAAGAATGAAAACGATCACGACCACCGAAGAGCTTGCCCAGTTCTGCGCCGAGGCCAAGAGCCAGCCCTACGTCACGCTCGACACTGAATTCCTGCGCGAACGCAGCTATTATTCGAAACTTTGCCTCGTCCAGATGGCGCTGCCCGGCAAGGACGGCGCCGCCGTCCTGATCGACCCCCTGGCGGACGGGCTGTCGCTCGAGCCGCTCTACGACCTCTTTCGCCATGAAAACACGGTCAAGGTCTTTCACGCCGCCCGCCAGGATCTTGAGATCTTCTTCATCGAGGGCAACGTCTTTCCGACCCCCCTCTTCGACACCCAGGTCGCCGCCATGGTCTGCGGCTTCGGCGAACAGGCCGGCTATGAGACGCTGGTCAAGAAGATCGCGCGGGAAAACCTGGACAAGTCCTCTCGCTTCACCGACTGGTCGCGGCGGCCCCTGACCGAGGCGCAGAAGGTCTACGCGCTGGCCGATGTCACCCACCTGCGCGTCATCTACGAACATCTGAGCCGCGAGCTGGTCCGCACCGGCCGGCAGAAATGGGTCGAGGAAGAGCTGGCGACGCTCCTGGACCCTAGGACCTACACCAACCTGCCCGAGGATGCCTGGCAGAAGGTCAAGACCCGCACGAACTCTGGCCGCTTCATGGCGCTGGTGCGTGAACTGGCGCGTTTTCGCGAAACCTACGCCCAGACGAACGACGTGCCGCGCTCGCGCATCTACAAGGACGACGCCCTGCTCGAACTCGCCTCGACCCGCCCCGCGACGGCCGAGGAACTCGGCCGCTCGCGCCTCTTGCTGCGCGAGGGGCGCAAGGCGGATGTGGTCGAGGGAATCCTTGCCGCCGTCCGCGCCGGGATGGAGACGAAGCCCGAGGACTTCCCGAAGCCCGACCAGTCGCGGGACCAGTTGCAGGTCAATACCGCGCTCGCCGACCTTCTGCGCGTGCTTCTGAAGGCCAAGTCCGAAGAGACGGGCGTCGCGCCGAAGCTGATCGCCGCCACCTCGGACCTGGACGCCCTGTCGGCGGGGGTGCGGGAACTGGACATGCTGCAGGGCTGGCGGGCCGAGGTGTTCGGCAATGATGCGCTGCGGCTGGTTCGGGGCGAGATTGCGCTCTCGGCCGTCGGCGGCGCGGTCCGGGTGATCCCGGTCTGAAACGGCTCTGGCTGGCGCGCCCCTAGCGGCGCGTCTCCATCTGGTTCGTTTCGCCCACAACCACGATCTTGCTGATTTCCGCCAGCTTGGGGGTCGAGATATAGGCCGCCGCCGTGATCTCGCGCGAGCGCACGGTCGAGGCGTCGGTCGGCACGGGCGGGTTCCAGATGCGGAAGCGGTAGGTCAGCACGCCGTCCTTCGGGATGCCGAAATCGTCGGGGACGAGTTCCGCCTTCCACCAGCCTTGCGTCGGCGGCACGCCGGTCGCGCGCACAACGACGCCCGTCGGCATCTTCTCGACCACCAGCCGCGTGACCTGCGGCATCAAAAGCCGCGCGTCGGCGTCCACGGGGGCGGCCGGCGCCGGCGCCGAACGCGACGCGCCAAACCAGTTGAACGGGTTGATCCGGCTGTCGGCGATACGCCCGCACCCCGCCGTCGTGGCGATCAGAAGGCCAAGGCTCAGGGCGGTGGCGGTGCGGATCATCGGCGGCTCCTTCGCGGGATGGCCCTGCCTAGCCCATCCGGCGCCGTCTGAAAAGGGGGCTGGCGGCTGGACGCCCCCGGCAGTTGCGCGTAAGGGAAGGGGCATGTGGCCCCCCTTCCGGCGGCCGTGGCGGAGGCGAAGATGGCGACTGAAGCCTTTGAAGAGATTGCCGAAACATTCGACTTCCTTGACGATTGGGAAGACCGCTACCGCCATCTGATCGAGCTTGGCCGCGCCATGGAGCCCCTGGACGAGGCGCTGAAAACCCCCGCGCTGAAGGTCGACGGCTGCGCAAGCCAGGTCTGGTTCCTGCCGCGCATCAACGGCGAGGGGCCGGCGGCGCGCTTCGACTTCCAGGGCGACAGCGACGCGATGATCGTGCGCGGCCTGATCGCGGTCCTGCATGCGCTTTATTCGGGCCTGCCGGCGGCCGAGGTCGGCAAGGTCGACGCCGCGGCGGAACTGAAGCGGCTCGGCCTTGACGAGCATCTGTCGCAGCAACGGTCCAATGGCGTGCGCGCCATGATCGGCCGCATCCGCACCCTTGCGGCGGCCGCGTAGAACGGGCCTCAGCCGCGCCCCTTGGGCGTGAAGCGCAAGGACAGGCAGGACATGCCGCCGTCCAGCTTGGCACATTCGCTGTTGCCGATCTGGACGACCTTGTAGCCCGCGCGGTCCAGCGCCTCGGCGGTCCTCGGAAAGCCCGCCGGCAGGATGACCGCATCGTTGAACCGGATCGCGTTCGCCGCCGCCTCTTCGCCCTCGGCCGTCAGGATCGTGCGATAGGCCCTGAAGCCCCCCGCCGCCGCGAGCCGGGCCGTTGACAGGATCGTCTCGGCATCCAGCAGCGAGCAATCGGTCTTGAAATGCAGGACACCGGGCGGCGTTTCCAGCTCGCGCACCCGGTAGCCCCAATGGCCGACCAGGTCGGTCAGCTCGGCAATGCCGTCGGCGTTGGTGCGCGCCGACCGGCCGACGAGGATCTCGGTTTCCGTGGTCAGGACATCGCCCGCCTCGATCGTGCCGGGGCCCTCGACCGTCAGAACCTCGCCGTAGATCGCGCGGAGCGTGGGCGCCATCTCCGCCGCCTCGCCCAGGCGGGTCGCCGCGCCGGGCCGGGTGATGACAGCGCCTTCCTGCAGGCAAAGCGCCACATCCTCGACGAACTGCGCGTCGGGGTAGGCTTCCAGCGGCGGAAGCTCGATCACCGTTGCGCCTTCGGCCTTCAGCGCCGCGACATAGGCCGTGTGATGGGCGCGCATCAGCGTGATGTCGGGCGCGCCGGTATCGACGGCGCGCAGGCCCTTGGTCGCGCTGACGGCCGGCAGCCGGGTGATGGCATGGGTGAAGCGGTACGAACGATCGGACATGGTGGCCTCCCTCTTCTGTCCCGGATAGCGGATCGGGTGCGCGGACGGAAGGGGCGGCCGGGGCTGGTCGGCCCGGTTCACCTGGCGAAGAGGCCCTCTGCGTCGAAGACCGGCTTGCCTTGCAGCAGGGTTGCCACCACCTCGGCCGTCCCGATCCGGCCCACCGGAACCGCGGTGATGTCCCGGTCGATCACAACAAGGTCCGCGAACTTGCCGACCTCGAGCGAGCCGGTCGTCTTTTCTTGTTGCAGGAGCTTCGCGGGATTGATCGTCATCCAGCGGATCGCCGTGTCGACGTCCCGCGCGCCTTCTGTCCTGCGCTCGACGGCGGTCTGGATCTTCACCAGAGGCGACAGTTCGTCCGCGTCGAAATCGCTGCTGAGCGTCACGAGCGCCCCCGCCGCCTCGAGCGAGGCGGCCGGCATCATGAAATCCGCCCGGTCGCCGATGAAGGTGCGGATGAAGGCATTGTATTCCGGGTCGAGCGACGAGGGCGCCAGCTGCAGGTCCGCGACCGCCCCAAGCGCTGCAAAGCGCGGAATGTCGGCGCGATCGACCAGATAGAGGTGCGTCAGCCGATGCGGCCCCGACGCAGGGTCGGACTGGGCTATCGCATCGAGCGCCAGCCGTGCACCCCGATCGCCGGTGACATGGAAATGCAACTGGAACCCCGCCGCGGACAGGGTCCGCGCATAGCGGTCGAGCGTTTCGGGGTCGAAGTAAAGAAAGCCGCTGTCATGGCCGTGGTCGATGCCCGGCCCCTTCCGGTAGGGGCGCAGCAGCGCGCCCGTGCGCTGCTCGAGGATGCCATCGACATAGATCTTGGCCTGGTTGAAGCGCAGAAGGCTTTGGTGGTCGTTGGAATAAAGCGCCTTCAGATCAGCGACCTGCTGGTCGAAGTTCATGTCGGGGTAGACATAAAGCGCGTTCGACGCCCGGACCGTCAGCCTGCCCTCGGCCAGGGCCCGCTGCCAGACCTTCACATGCCCCTGCGGCCAGAAGCCGCCCGCGTCCGACACAGTGGTGATGCCGTTTTCGGCCATCAGTTTCAGCGTCTTGAGCATGGCCCGGTAGGCGAACTCCACCCGCTCGGGGCTGCCGGGAAAGGCCAGGTTCCTGAGCCGCTGCTGGGCGTTTTCCAGAACGACGCCATTCAGCTTTCCCGTCGCCTTGTCGCGCAGAAGTATCCCGCCCGGCGGATCGCTGGTCATCCTGTCATAGCCCGCCGCCGCCATCGCGGCCGAATTGGCCCAGGCGCCGTGGCCGATGTCATCAAGGATCAGGATCGGCCGGTCGGGCGAGATCTTGTCGAGCAGGTCAATGGGGTTGTCGCTCTGGTCCAGAAGGTTCGTCATGCTGACGCCCGAGCCGACGATCCAGCCCTCTTTCGTCCCGTCCGCGCAGTCCCGCACCGCCGCGAGCGTATCGGCGAGCCGGTCGAACGGCTCGAACGCACAGAGTGCCTCGTTCACGCCGGCCTCGATCAGGTGCATGTGGGCGTCCTGAAATCCGGGCAGGACCATCTGGCCCTTCAGGTCGGTCACCTCGGCACCCTCTCCCGCCGCGCGCAGGACCGCGTCCTTGCCCCCGACGGCCAGGATGATCCCGTCCCCGGAAATCGCGATCGCCTCGGCGGTCGGTGCGGCCGGATTGACGGTATGGATCCTGGCATTGGTCAGGACCAGCGTGCCGGGCGCGGCTAGGCCGGGCTGGGCAAGCGCGGCAAGCAGGGCCGCCAGAGATAGGGAAACTGGCGACAGGGAAATCAGAGACAGCGCCTTCAGCGGACGGCAGCGGGGTCGGGGGTCTTGGGTCATTCGGGTTTGGTCCTGCGCGCAAAGCGGTTTCCCCCGTAAAGGTCATGCCCCCGCCCGCCTGCGCAAGCCGCCCCGTGAGGGTCCCTCTGGTGACGTAGGGTCAGCGCGCTTCCCGTGCGGGGCTGGCCGGCCCGCCCTTGGCAATATCCGCCGCCCCTTGCATTCTGCGGCCATCATCAGGCCGGGGGGGACGCAAGATGTGGGACTGGCTCGGCCGCAATTCGGACCGCCTTCAGGCGCTGGGTGGCCTTGTGACCGCGTTGGCGGCGCTGGCCGCGCTGATCATCGTCCCGATGCAGATCGCCTCGGCCGACCTCATCCAGCGCGACCAGACCGCACGCGAGATCTACCGCGAATTCCTGAACCTGACCGTCCAGCGCCCCGAACTGGCCAAGGCCGACTATTGCGCGCTGAAGGACCCCAGGGAGCGGACGGCTTACGAGGCCTACGTTGACTACCTGCTCTACACCGCCGAGCAACTGACCGAGTCCTCTCCCGACTGGCGCGGCCCCATGACGGGCTACCTGGCGGACCATCGGGGCTTCATTTGCTCGAAGGCGGATTGGGGGGACTATTCCGAAGGCGTGGTCGATCTGGTGAAAGGGGTTCGGGCGGGCTGCACGCCGGCGGATATCTGCGGGCAGGACTGACGCGGAATGGTGCCGTCACAGGTTGGTGGGCGACCCAGGGCCGCCCACCATTCCGCCAAGCGCCTGAAAACCGCCGTTCTTCGGGGCGGACTTCGGGAGATGCCTCATCCTTGTGTCTCACCAGTGCCGCAACAGGTCACCTAATCATCGCATCACCTATTGTGTCAGGCCGCGGATGAAGCGGTCGACGGTTTGGGTATAGGCTCCCGGCGTGCCCAAATCCTCGTTGATGGCGCCATGGCTCTTGTCAAGCGGCAGGACTTCGGCGCTTACACCGAATGTGCCAGCCTTCCTGTCGAAGCCTCTGGCCTGATTGCAGGACTCCGCTCGTTTCGACGAGCATACGAGCAGCATGGGCGGTGCCCCTTGCCGGAGCTGGTCGATTGGGGAGGCGTGCCGCCAGTAAGTGGGGTCGCTGCCGAAAGCCTTGTCGTAGAGGCTGAGGTGCGGGCCGTTCATCATGTCGGTTACATCGTAAACGGCGCTGTCGAGCGCAACGACACCGCGCCAGGGCAGCGCGCCAACGCGGGTCGCCATCGACGGATCGGCGGAAAGCAGCACCACCAGATGCGCGCCGGCCGAATGCCCCATCAGGACAAAACGTCCCGGATCGCCGCCGAGCGAACGCACCTTCTGCTGTGCCGTGGCAAGCGCCTGCGCCACGTCCCGCGCCTGCATGAGCGGGTCGGCGTCGGGAAGCAGGCGGTAGTCCACCGAGATGAAGATGTAGCCCTTCGGCAGCCAGTAGGCGACCTTGTTGTCGACGACGGGCGGGGTGGATTTGGAGCCGTTCCTCCAGCCTCCGCCGTGGACCATGAAGATCACGGGGGCGTTGGTCGCACCCGCCGGAACATAGATGTCCATCCGCTGCTTCGGGTCGCCGCCATAGGCGACATCGCGATGGACCTCGACACCGCCGGGAAGCGTCTCTTGTTCGCCGTCACGCGGCCCGGCATCCCGGAGCGTGGAGGCGATCGCCGTTCGGCAGGGTTCGGACAGGGCTGCCCGGTTCGCGCCAAGGCATTGGCCGAGCGCGCTTCCACCCGGCCTGATGCCGGGACAAACCCTCGCAATATCGGCGCGGCAGGCCTGCACCAAGGCCCGCCGCTCACTCCTGTCCAGTTCCTGCGCTTGTGCGGAAAAGGCCGAGAAACCCGTAATTGCGCCAACGAGAAGAGCCAGCGCCGCGCGCGTCAATGGTCGCATCTCCTGCTCCTATGGAAATGTTGCATCATGGCTTATACGATCACCGCCTCGATTTCCGGCGCTCGACACCGCTCCGACATCCGGATTTTTCCAGGGATGTCCAAGGTAGAGGTCCATCGTGCGGGCTCCGATAGGCTCAGCGGACCTGCCGCCAGGGCCGGTGCCGCCCGGAAGCTTTCCTGGCTGGTGTGCCGATCAGGACCGCTCTCAGCCAGCCGCGCCTTGAAGGTCGCAAGCTGGGCGTGGAAATGCTCAAGAACCTGCTGCCTGGTCTGACCCTAGCGCATGGCGTGCAGCGATGCCCCGCGCAAAGCGGATTGCCCAGCCTGCGCCAGCAGCCGGGAAAGGCGCTTTGCCACCTCCGGCAGCCGCGTCCCCAGCGAAATCTTGATGTCCGTCGCCTTCCGGGCCGGGTGCAGATGCGGGGGAGGGGCCAGCGGACGTAAAAAATCCCGTGTCGAGACGCGCACGGATAGGCCGCACGTCGCATTGCAATGTCTCACCAGCGTGCCGCACCGGAGAATTGCGGCCTCTAAGGCATGGAGCTTGCAGGAAATGGTGGGCGACCCTGGAATCGAACCAGGCACGAGTCGCCTCGGCGGAGTTACAGTCCGCTGCCGCACCTTGCAGCACGTCGCCCACTGGCGGGTCAAATACGCGCGGGGGCGCGGGGCGTCAAGGCGGAAGTGGCGGGCTTTTGGGGGTGTCGGCACTGGCGCGCAGACGGGCGGAGGTGGCTCGCCGCCCGAACCCGTCCGAACCCGCCCGAACCCGCCCGAACCCCTTGTCAGGGGTGGCGGCGGCCACTAGGGACGGGCAGGGGGTGCCCGCAATGAAGAAGCCGGACTGGGTGATAGAGAAGGAGCGCGCCAAGCGCGCGGCGGCGGCAGAGACGGTGTGGCTCTTCGGGATCCACGCGGTCCGCGACGCGCTTGTGAACCCCGCGCGTACGAAGCTGCGGCTGGTCCTGACCCGGAACGCCGCCGACCGGCTGGGGGACGCGGTCGCCGAAGCCGGCCTGCCGCCCGAAATCGTCGAGCCGCGCGCCTTCGACAAGGCGGTGGGGCTCGACCCCGAAAGCGTCCATCAGGGTGCGGCGCTTCTGGTCAAGCCGCTCGACTGGGGCCGGCTCGACGACCTGGCTGCGGCGGGGCAGGGGCGGCCTCTCCTGGTCCTGCTGGACCGGGTCACCGACCCCCACAACGTCGGCGCGATCCTGCGCTCGGCCGAGGTCTTCGGCGCCCGCGCCGTCATCGCCCCATTGCGGCATTCCGCGCCGGAAACCGGGGCGCTGGCCAAGACGGCCAGCGGCGCGCTCGAACGCCAGCCCTACCTGCGCATCGGCAACCTGGCCGAGGCGATGGAGCGGCTGAAGGACATGGGCTATACGCTCCTCGGCCTTGACGGCACGGCCGAGGCCGAGATCGGCGCGGCCGTCGCGGACCTGGGCGACCGGCCCCTGGGGCTGGTCCTTGGCGCCGAGGGGCCGGGCCTGCGCGAGCGCACGAAGGCGACCTGCGACCGGCTGGTGAAGATCCCCTTTGCGGGCGGCTTCGGCTCGCTCAACGTCTCGAACGCGGCGGCGGTTGCGCTCTATGCGGCCTCGGTCCGCTGATCCGGCGGGCAAACGTCTGTTCAACTCTGTGGGAGCCCGGGTTACAGCCTGCCCCGGGACATGCCATCTTTGGTCCCAGACGTTGGCTGCAGGCGTTGACTGGCGAGGAACCGATGACCGTGGCGCGGATAGGGCGGGGGGCGTGGACAAGGGCATGGCCCCTGCTTCTCGCGGCGCTGTTGGCGCCCGTGCTCGCCTGGACCACGGCGCGGGCCGATGACGCGATCTTCGCGCCGCAGGGCGTGGCGCTGTCGGGCTATGACGCGGTCAGCTATTTCGGGCAGGACGGCCCGACCGAGGGCTCGCCCGAGCATGCCCTGCGCTGGCGCGGCGTCCTGTGGTATTTCGCGACCGATGCGGCGCTCGACCGGTTTGAGATGAACCCGGACGGCTTTGCGCCCCAGTTTGGCGGCTATTGCGCCGTAAGCCTTGCCGACGGCAAGACCGAGGGCGGCGTGCCGACCCTGTTCCTGATCCGCGACGGCAAGCTCTACCTCGCGCGCGATGCGGCCGACCTGACGGCGCTCCGCGAGCGCTTCGCCGAGGTGGTCGCGGCGGCCGAGCAGAACTGGATGGGCGCCCCGCCGAAGCCGAAGGCCGAGGTGCGAATCACCGGCGGCGAGGCGGCGACCCACAGCGATCCGACGCTTGGCTGGGGCATGGACAGCGCCGACTGGGGGGCGGACGATCCGACGTCTGGGCCCGCGGCTCCGGGCCAGTGACCCGGCGGAAAGTCGGTGAAAAGCACCGGAAGCACAGGGTTGGGCGGATTTCCGCCGATTTTTGCCCGTCGCGGCCCGGCACAACCCTCAAGACAGGTCACGACCGCGTCACTGGCCCTTTTACCGGCACGTTACCTTTCTACATCACTATGCAGAGGCGCGGTTTTGGAACATCTGCGCTTCAGCTCACTGTCCCTCGTTCCACACCTGGCGCCCCGTCCCACCGGACCGGGCGCCTTTTTCTTTCGCAGCTCTGCCCCTAGGGTCGCGCGAGAGGTGACAGCATGACAGAACCGACCGACCTTCAGATCCGCAACATACTGACCGGCGTGAAGACAGTGGCGCTGGTCGGCTGGTCGCCCGACCCGACGCGGCCCTCGCACGGCGTGGCCGAGGTCCTGCGCCGCCGGGGCATCCGCGTGCTGCCGGTCAATCCGGGGCAGGCCGGCCGCGACTGGCAGGGCGAGCGGGTGCGGGCGAGCCTCGCCGATTGCGCGGGCGAGGGGGTCGAGATGGTCGATGTCTTCCGCCGATCGGACGCGGTCGCGGGCATCGTGACCGAGATGCTGGCGAGCCTGCCAGAGGCGCGCGTCCTCTGGCTACAGCTTGGCGTCGGCGACCCGATGGCAGAGGCGCGGGCCGAGGCGGCGGGGGTGACAGTCGTCGCGAACCGCTGCCCGGCGATCGAGATCCGGCGGCTCGGGCTTTAGGGCGCCTGCAGAAGCGGCAGCAGGGCCTCGGTCGGCCGGCCGATGGCTGCGGCCCTGTCGGTGATCAGAAGCGGGCGTTCGATCAGCCGGGGATGGGCCGCCATGGCCGCGATCAGGTCGGCGTCGGGCGCGTCAGGCGACAGGCCCTTCGCCTCGGGTTCGGACCAGCGCACCAGGTCGCGCGCGGGGCGGCCGAGAAGGCGCAGCGCCCCGGCCAGCTCCGCAACGCCCGGCGGGTCGTCGAGGTAAAGCCGGACCTCGGGGTGTAGCCCGCGATCCTGCAGAAGGGCCAGCGCGGCGCGGGACTTCGTGCAGCGCGGATTGTGCCAGAGTGTCAGCGTCATGATAGCCACCTGTCCCGGTCGGTCCCGACCGCCTCGGCCACGCTCGCAAAACCGTCGCGCTGAAGCAACTCGTCAAGCCCGCGCGCGATGCGGGCAGCGAGGCCCAGCCCCTCATAGACCAGCGCCGAATAAAGCTGCACCGCGCTCGCCCCCGCCCGGATCTTCGCATAGGCCCCTTCGGCGTCGGAAATGCCGCCGACGCCGATCAGCGGCAGCGCGCCCCCGGTCAGGACCGACAGCCGCGCCAGGACGCGCGTCGAGCGGTCAAAGAGCGGCGCGCCCGACAGGCCCCCGGCCTCGCCCGCGTGGCGGCTTGCCAGCCCCTCGCGCGACAGGGTGGTGTTGGTGGCGATGATCGCGTCGAGCCCGACCTCGCGCGCGACGGCGGCGATGTCGGAAAGGTCAGCCTCGGCCAGGTCGGGCGCGATCTTCAGAAAGACTGGCAGCGGGCGGGTGCGGCTGGCCATCTGGCGGTCCCTTTCCGCGGTGACCCCGGCGGCAAGCGCGGCAAGCGCGTCCCGGCCCTGCAGGTCGCGCAGCCGCTCGGTGTTCGGGGACGAAACGTTGATCGTCACGAAATCGACGCTGGCACCGGCCGTGGCGAGGACGGACATGAAATCGGCCGACCGGTCGGCACTGTCCTTGTTGGCGCCAAGGTTGAGGCCCACGGGCACCGCCAGCCGCCCCTCGGCCCGCGCCCTGGCCAGCCGGGCGGCGATGGCTGGCGCGCCCGCGTTGTTGAAGCCGAAACGGTTGATGACGGCCCGGTCCTCGCTCAGCCGGAAGAGGCGCGGGCGGGGATTGCCGGGCTGCGGCCGGGGCGTCGCCGCGCCCAGTTCCACAAAGCCGAAGCCCGCGCGGGTCAGGGGCCCCGCCGCCTCGGCATTCTTGTCGAATCCGGCGGCAAGCCCGACCGGGTTCGGCAGACCGACGCCGGCGATCTGCGTCCGAAGGCGGGACGAGCTCAGGGGTCCGGGCAGGGGGGCAAGGCCCAGGGCCAGCGCCCTGAGCGCCACGCGGTGGGCCTGCTCGGGGTCGAGCCGGTGCAGGACCGGCAGCGCGATCCGGTCGCGGAGCGTCACAGAAGCCCCTCGGGGAAGATGTGGCCGCTCCGCCCAAGGGGCAGCGCCTTGTCCCAGATCACGTCGGCGGCGGTCAGCGGGCGGTAGAGGTGGGGGAAGAGCGCGCCGCCCCGCGACGGCTCCCACCTGAGCGAGGGCCCGAGCGCGCGCGCATCGCAGGCCAGAAGCACCAGGTCGCTTTCGTCGGCGAAATGGCGGGCGGCGGTCTCGGCGACCTGACCGGGGGTCGAGAAGTGGATGTAGCCGTCCGTCCGGTCGATCGGCGCGCCGAGCGTGGTGCCCGCAGCGCGGAAGGCGTCCCATTCGGCGCGGCGGAAGATCTTGAGGATCAGGTCTGCGGCAGCGGTCATGGCTCGGCCTCGGTCAGGATGAAGGGGCTTTGCCACCCGAGCGGGGACCGGTCAAGAGGAACGGGCGGATGGCCCCCTTGAACAGAAAACGCCCCGACCGGCGGGGCGGGGCGTTCTCTGGATCTAGGTCCTGCGACAGAAAGGTCACTGCACCGACTATGTCTACCGCCGTTCAATGTGTGGCGGCCGTCTGAAAATCCCGTCGTCTCCGGAGCAAACCCTTTCGCGGCGGCGGGCGGTCTTGAAATTTTTGCTTCAATCTTCGTCGTTCTGAATGATTTTAATATAACGCAACCGGGCGCCCCCCCCAAGAGTGACGCAGAGGTTAAGCGGACACCCTGCCGAAAATCATTGTTTCACCTCAACTCGGGGTTACTAACTTTTAGACAGGTTTTCGGCTTTGTTCGCCGTCTGCGGTGATTATGTGCAGACATAATCGGAGGATAGCTGTCCTGCGCACGCAGATGGTCAGGTCGGCTGATTCTCTTGCGGTTGCGTTTCGCAGACCCTTTGGAATCACGAATGCCCCGGCTTGCGCCGGGGCATCCCTCATTCCCGCCTTGGGGCCGATCAACCCTGGGCGAGGTTACGGAGCACATAATGTAGCACCCCGCCATGTTCGACATACTCGATCTCGACTTCCGTATCGATCCGGCAGCGCAGTTCGATGGTCCGTTCCGTCCCGTCGGCGAAGCGGATCGTGCAGGGCACGAGCGCCAAGGGCCTCAACCCCGAAGAGAGGCCGTCAATCGAGATCACCTCGTCGCCCGTCAGGCCCAGGGTCTTGCGATTGTCGCCGCCCGTGAACTCGAACGGGATGACGCCCATGCCCACCAGGTTCGAGCGGTGGATGCGCTCGAACGATTCCGCGATCACCGCCTTCACACCCAGAAGGTTGGTTCCCTTGGCGGCCCAGTCGCGGCTGGAGCCCGCGCCATATTCGATGCCGCCGATCACGACCAGCGGCACGCCGCGCTCTTTCCATTCCATCGCCGCGTCATAGATCGAGGTCTGCGCGCCGTCCGGTCCCTTGGTATAGCCGCCCTCGACGCCATCGAGCATCTCGTTCTTGATGCGGATGTTGGCGAAGGTGCCGCGCATCATGACTTCATGGTTGCCACGGCGCGAGCCGTAGCTGTTGAAGTCGGCCGGCGCGACCTGCCGTTCGGTCAGGTACTTGCCGGCGGGCGTCGTCGGCTTGAAGGACCCGGCCGGGCTGATGTGGTCGGTCGTGATCATGTCGCCAAGGACGGCGAGGATATGGGCGCCGTCGATGTCGTGGATCGCGCCCTTGGTCCTGGCCATGCCACGGAAGTAGGGCGGGTTCTGGATGTAGGTCGATGTCGGCGGCCAGTCGTAAGTCTCGCTGTCCGTCGTCTTGACCGCCTGCCAGCGCGCGTCGCCCTTGAAGACGTCGGCGTATTTCTCGATGAACATCGCCCGTGTGACGGTCTTGCCGACCAGATCGGCCACCTCGCGGCTCGTCGGCCAGATGTCCTTCAGGAAGACGGGCTTGCCGTCCTTGCCTTGGCCGATCGGCTCGCGCGTGATGTCGATGTTCATGTCGCCCGCGATCGCATAGGCGACGACCAGGGGGGGCGAGGCCAGGTAGTTCGCGCGCACGTCCGGGCTGATGCGCCCCTCGAAGTTGCGGTTGCCCGACAGGACCGACACTGCGACCAGGTCATTGTCGCTGATCGACTTCGAGATGGCGGGCGCGAGCGGCCCCGAGTTGCCGATGCAGGTCGTGCAGCCGAAGCCCACCAGGTTGAAGCCGAGCGCGTCCAGATCCTCCTGCAGGCCGGCAGCCTTGAGGTATTCCTCGACCACCTGCGATCCGGGCGCGAGCGAGGTCTTGACCCAGGGCTTGCGGTTCAACCCAAGGGCGCGCGCCTTGCGGGCGACGAGGCCCGCGGCCATCAGCACATAGGGGTTCGACGTGTTGGTGCAGGAGGTGATCGAGGCGATCACCACCGACCCGTCATGCAGCTTCCAGGCCTCGCCCTCGACCGACCCGGAGGCATAGCCGTCGCGATGGCCGGGCAGCCAGTCGGGGGCAGGGGCGCCGCCTTCACCGTTCCATTCCTTGATTTCCGCGCGCGTCGGGTCCGGCAGTTTGCGGGTGCCGCAGATGTATTTCGAGAATTCGAAACCCGCGTCCGACAAGGCGACATGATCCTGCGGCCGCTTCGGGCCGGAAATCGCCGGCACCACATTGTCCAGGTCGAGCGCCAGCGTCGAAGTGTAGATCGGGTCATAGTCCGGTCCGCGCCAGAAGCCGTTTTCCCTGGCGTAGGCTTCGACCAGCGCCACCCGACCCTCGTCCCGGCCGGTCTGGCGCAGGTAGCGCAGGGTTTCATCGTCGATCGGGAAGAAGCCGCAGGTCGCGCCATATTCCGGCGCCATGTTGGCGATCGTCGCCCGGTCGGCCAGCGGCATGTTGTCGAGCCCCGGCCCGTAGAATTCGACGAACTTGTTGACGACCCCATGCTTCCTGAGCATCTGCACGACCTTCAAGACCAGGTCTGTCGCGGTGACGCCTTCCTTCAGCGCGCCCGTGATCTTGAAGCCCACCACCTCGGGGATCAGCATCGACACGGGCTGGCCGAGCATGGCCGCTTCCGCCTCGATCCCGCCGACGCCCCAGCCCAGAACGGCCAGGCCGTTGACCATGGTCGTATGGCTGTCGGTGCCGACCAGCGTGTCGGGGTAGGCGACCAGCGCGCCCGTCTGGTCCTTGTCGGTCCAGACCGTCTGGGCGAGGTATTCGAGGTTCACCTGATGGCAGATGCCGGTGCCGGGCGGCACGACGCGGAAGTTTGCAAAGGCGCCCTGGCCCCATTTCAGGAACTGGTAGCGTTCGATGTTGCGCTGGTATTCCAGCTCGACGTTGCGCTGGAAGGCGCGCGGGGTGCCGAACTCGTCGATCATCACCGAATGGTCGATGACCAGATCGACCGGGTTCAGGGGGTTGATCTTCTGCGCATCGCCGCCAAGCGCCTTGATCCCGTCGCGCATGGCCGCAAGGTCGACGACGGCCGGAACGCCGGTGAAGTCCTGCATCAGGACCCGCGCCGGACGGTAGGCAATCTCGCGCGGGTTCTGGCCGCCTTTCTTTCCCCAGTCGGAAAAGGCCCTGATATCCTCGACGCTGACGGTCCTGCCGCCATCCTCGAACCGCAGCATGTTTTCCAGGACGACCTTCAGGCTGGCCGGCAGGCGCTTGAAGTCGCCAAGTCCCGCCGCTTCGGCCACCGGGATCGAGTAATAGGCGACCGTCTGGCCGCCGGCGGTCAGGGTGCGGCGGGTCTTGGCAGTATCGGTTCCGGTGATGACGGTCATGGCGTCCTCCTTGGCGGTCGCGGGTCGGGTCGGCGGCCAGCTCTGGCAGCAAAAGGTTCATGCCCGATGAAGGTCGGCCGTTCAAGGCGGCTGCCGGTGCGCAGGGCGGCCGACCCACGGGGCAGATGCGGTATACAATGGCATACTGATAGACGCAAGGGCCGGTGCGCGCCGCCTCACGACATTTTGCGGCATTGCGCGCGGACCGGCCATGGCGCCGGGGTGGGGCAGGCGTTACTGTCGGCCGACCGACCCCGACCGGAGCTTCCCATGCCCCCCCGACCGATCCCGCCGCGTCTGACCCCGCTCTGCCTTGCGGCCGCAGGGACTATGGCCGGGGTTCTGGCGGGGTTTCTGGTCGCCGGCACGGCCAAGGCAGAGGGACCGGGCCGCCCGCTTCTGGTCGAGCTTTACACCTCTCAGGGCTGCGCGACCTGCCCGCCGGCGGACGCCTTCTTCGAGCGCCTGGCCGAGCGCAAGGACGTGATCGCGCTGTCGCTCCATGTCGACTACTGGGACTATATCGGCTGGGCCGACACCTTCGGCAATCCGGCCTTCACCGAGCGCCAGCAGGACTATGCGCAGGCGGCGGGGGCCGAGGCTGTCTTCACGCCCCAGATCGTGGTCGAAGGCCGGATGGGCGTCGTCGGCAGCGACAAGGGGGCGGTCGACCGGGCCCTGTCGCTCGCCTTCCGCCATGTCCCGCCGGGCCCCAAGCTGACTGTCCGGCGCGAGGGCGACCGGCTGTTCATCACAGCGCCGCCGGACCCCGGCCTGGGGGACGAGGTCTCGGTCGAGCTGTTCCGCTACCAGCCCGAGGCGACGATCGAGATCGGCGCCGGCGAAAATGAGGGCAAGCGGGTGCGCTATGTGAATATCGTGACCGGCGTGTCGGAACTGGCGCGCTGGGACGGCGATATGCCCCTTGAACTCACGGTCGACGTGCCGGGCCCGCGCCGCAATGTCGTGGTGCTGCAGGACCCCGCACCCGGTGCGGTCGTCGCGGTCGCGGAAAGCCCCTGACGGGGACCGGGCGTTAACGAAGTTTCGAGTGGCAGAGGCCGTCGACCCTTCCCTGCGAAGGGCCAGCCAGTTGACCCCGGCCGATGCCCAAAAACCAATCGGCCAGCGCCGGCCCCGCCCTTGGCGGGCGCTAGGCGCCCGCCGGGGCAGGCGCCGGCCTTCGTGGGTTCATGACCCGGACGGTCCGGCGGCACTGCTTCCGGCCCGGCGCGGAAACGCAATGCGTTTCCTGATCCCGCTCCGGGCCAGGCCGTGCCCCGCCGCCCTACCGCCAGCGCCGGTGAATCCAGAACCATTGCCCCGGATGGGCCCTGATCCGCGCCTCGAGACTGTCGTTCAGCGCGCGCGTCATCGTCACCGGGTCGGACGGCGGCACTGGCGCCTCGAGCGTCACCTCGAATGACAGCCCGTCGGGCTGGCGCGTGGCATAGAAGGGAATGAGCGCCGCATCATAGCGCAGCGCCAGTTCGGCGGCAGAGGTCGCGGTGCGCGCGGGCTGGCCCATGAAGTCCATGTGCGGCGCATCCATGATCCGCTGGTCGACCAGCAGGACCAGCAGCCCGCCGGCCCGCAGGTGCTTGACGAAGCCCGTCGTGCCCGCCCGGCCCTGCGGAAAGATCGGGCCGCCGTAAGCCTCCATCGTGCGGACGTAATGGCTGTTGAAGAACTCGTTCGCCATCGGCCGGTAAAGCCCGCCGATCACGAAGCCGCGCCCCACCAGCGCCGCCCGCGCCGCCTCGTAATTGCCGAAATGGCCGGACACCAGGATCACCGGCCGCCCGGCGGCGTGCGCCTCGCTCAGCGCGGCAAGGCCGGGGCCGTGGATCTCGGCCCCCTTCTGCCGGGCCAGAAGCTCGGCCGCGGAATAGTTCTCGATCAGCGCCCGGCCCGAATTGTCGCAAGCCGCCCGCGCGATCCTTTCGCGCTCGGCCACGGCCAGCTCGGGCAGGATCAGCGCCAGATTGTCGCGTGCCCGGTCCGTGAAACCGGCCAGGGGGCCGATCACCCGGGCCATGAGCCAGCCCATGAGGGGCACGCGCCAGGCATAGGGCAGAGCCTTCAGCGTGCCGATCAGCGCCCGGACGGCCCCGTCGACCAGACGGTCGGTCCGGCGTTGATCCTCGCTCCGCTGCCGCGCCATTCCGGCCCCATCCTATCCGTGGCCAGGGGCCCGGTTCTCGCGGTGCCAGACATAAAGGCCGGCGCCCACGATCACAAGCGCGCCGAGGATGGTCAGCCCGTCCGGCACCTCGTTGAAGAAGACCAGGCCCCAGAGGGCTGCCAGCGGAATGCCGGTATAGCCGAACGGCGCGATGACGGATGCGGGCGCGCTGGCGTAGGCGCGGATCAGGAACATCTGCGCGGCGGTGCCGAGGATTGCAATGGCAGCATAGGCCCACAGATCGCGCGCCGGGATCGGTTGCCAGACGAAGGGCAGGGCGAAGGTGGTGATGACGGTGCCGACGAGCGCGGAATAAAAGAGCGAGGTGGCGATGGGCTCGCCCGGTCCCATGGCGCGGGTCAAAAGCGCGAAGGCCGCGAAGGAGAGCGCACAGGCCACCGGGTAAAGCGCCATCGGCGTGAAGACATCGCTGCCCGGCCGCAGGATCAAAAGCGCGCCCAGGATCGCGACGCCGACGGCGGCAAGGCGGCGGGGGCCGACCGGCTCGCCCAGGAAGAGGGCCGCGCCAAGTGTGATGAGAAGCGGATTCATGTCGGCGATGGCCGTCGCCGAGGCGAGCGAGATCGTGCCGAGCGAGACGAAGAAGAAGATCGACGCCCCGAACTGCGCCAGCGACCGCCCTGCCTGATGCCAGGGGTGGCGGGTGATGAGCGCCCCCGGCAGCTTCGGCGCGATCATCACCAGGACGATGGCCGTCTGGCCGACATAGCGCACCCAGATCACCTGCAGGACCGGCGCGCCGCCCTCGATCAGGTGCTTGGCCGTCGCGTCCATCAGCGTGAATAGAAGGATCGCCGACAGGTTCAGAAGGATGCCCTTCAGGACGGGATTGCCGGCGGCGGCACTGGGAACGGATGGGCGCGACATGCGCGCGACCTTACGCGGGGTGGCCGCCAGCCGGAAGGGGGCAGGACGCCCGCGCGCATCGGTCGGATCGGTCTGCGGGCAAGGCTTCGGACCTTGCCCGCCCGGATGGCCGAGGCCGTCGACCCGGCGACGCGAAAACCGCGCCCCGTCCCGGCCGACGGCTCAAATGCCGTCCACCAGCGCCCACTGGGGCAGGCACCGGCCTTCGTAGGTTCATGACAGGATCGGTCCAGGGCGCACCTTGCGCCCCGCCCCTTCCTCAGAACCTCAGCACATAGCTCGCGGCGAGGCCGCGTGCGTTGTAGTCCGACGCGCCGATGCCGTCGTAGAAGCCCGCAAAGGACAGCGTGCCGTTCGTGCCGAGGTCATAGGTCAGCCCCAGCGACAGCCGCCCGCGCGTGCCCTCGGCCGGGCCATTGACGCTTGACTTCGTGCGCGCCCAGACCCCGTCGAGCGCACCCAGCACCGTCAGCGTGCCCTGCGCCGTCGCCACGGTCTTCTGCACCTCGACCCCCGCCAGCACCTGGTCGAGCGTCGTCGTGACCTTCGGCACCGCAGCCCCGCCGCCGTCGGTATAGGCATCCGTCGCCTCGTGCACCTGCGCGACCGACAGGCGCGGCCGCAGGACCACGGGCCCCGCATCGACGCGGGTCGAGACCTTGGCCATCACGAGGCTCCGCGTGCCGTCGACGCTGTCGGTAAACGTCCCGAGCGGCGAGATGTCGTTCGAGGTCTTGCCCCAGAGCGCGCGGCCCTCGAACGTGATCTCGTGGTCGGGCAGGCGGGCGACGACGTAGGGCCCGGCGAGCCAGCCCTTGCCCTCGGCGGTCGAGGGGGCGTCGGTCATCTTGATCCGGTCGAACTGGAGCATGACCCCGGCGGCCGCGTGATCGCCGATCTTCGTCTGCGCCCCGAAGGCGCCCAGGACATAGCGGCTGTCGGCCGCGCCCTCGTTCGACCAGCTGGCCGAGACGCGCCCCCAGACCGGGCCATAGGCCATGGCCGTGGTCATGGCGCCCATGGCATCCGTGCCGCCCATCGTGACGGACGGTTGCGCCGCATCCACAAGGCCGATCAGGTCGGGCTGGTTTTGCAGAAGCGCCGTGGCCCGCGTGGCCTGAAGCTTGGCGATCACCTGTTCGGAGGAGGGGCCGGTGGGGGCGACGAAGTGGAGGGTCTTGGTGCTGATGGCGACTGTATTGGTCACGCCCGAGAGGGCGAACTCATAGTCGTAGGTCTTGCCGTCCGCGGGATCGGTCGCGGTGAAGGAATAGCCCATGTAGCTGCCGGTCGCGAAGCTGCCCGAGGGGCCAGCGCCGGTCTGCCGAAGGTTCGTCACATTCGTCAGGCCGCAGGATTGCAGAGCGGCGACGGTAATGGAGGGAAAGGAGGTCAGGGCATTGTCGAAGAACAGATAGCTGCCGCCTGCAACGAAGTTATTACTTCCGGCGTCCACCAGGTCAGCGGCGACGAACATGTTCGTGTCGTTGAGATACACGCTCGCCGTGCAACTTCCCAACACCATCGACGGCGGATACTGCACGCCCGCGAACGCCGCCGCGCTGCCGGTCCATCCTGCCGCCAGCACTGCCGCCCCGACCAATGCCGCCGCTGTCCTGCCCATCTTCATCTGCCTGCCCCTTTTCTTCGCGGAATTTTATTCCGCTCATGAAACACCGGGCGTCAAATCGGACAACGGCAAAAAACCGCTGATCCTCCGCTCAACAAAAGGTGGTGCAGCTCTGCCACAAAAACAGCGTAGCGTTGAAACGGGCCACCGATCCTGCGACCGGCGGCCCGTTACATCCCGTCAGGCTCTCAGGGCAGCCCCGGACCGAAAGTCAAGCCGCCGCCGTGCCTGGTCCGGCACCCGCCCAAAGGCCCTTCCGCTCGGCTGCCGGACCCCCTAGGGTCGCGCCCAAAAGCGGAGAGGACCGATGACACTCGATCTCGACTACGTGCGGGCGCAGTTCCCCGCCTTTCAGGAAGCCTCGCTCGCCGGGCAGGCGATGTTCGAAAACGCGGGCGGCTCCTATGCCTGCGCGCCGGTGATCGAGCGGCTCGCGCGCTTCTACCGCGCCCGGAAGGTGCAGCCCTATGCGCCCTATGCCGCCGCGACCGCCGGGGGCGCCGAGATGGACGAGGCCCGCGCCCGGCTCGCCGCCATGATGGGGGTCAAGACCGACGAGGTCAGCTTCGGCCCCTCGACCACGCAGAACACCTACGTCCTGTCCCAGGCCGTCCGGCGCTGGCTGAAACCGGGCGAGGCCATCGTCGTCACCAACCAGGACCACGAGGCCAATTCCGGCCCCTGGCGGCGGCTCGCCGACGAGGGGATCGAGGTCCGCGAATGGCAGATCGACCCGGCGACCGGGCATCTGGACCCCGCGCGGCTCGACGCACTTCTGGCCGACGGCAAGGTGCGGCTGGTGGTCTTTCCGCATTGCTCGAACGTGGTGGCCGAGGTGAACCCGGTGGCCGAGATCGCGGCGATCGCCCACAAGGCGGGCGCGCGGGTCTGCGTCGACGGCGTCAGCTACGCGCCGCACGGGCTGCCGGACGTGAATGCGCTTGGGGCGGATGTCTACCTCTTTTCGGCCTACAAGGTCTATGGGCCGCATCAGGGCGTCATGGTGATCCGCGAGCCCTTCGGGCGCGAGCTGCCGAACCAGGGCCATTATTTCAACGGCGAGACGCTCTACAAACGCTTCACCCCCGCCGGGCCGGACCATGCGCAGGTCGCGGCCTGTGCCGGGATTGCCGACTATTTCGACGCGCTCCACGACCGGCACTTCGGGCCGGAACCGGACGCCCGCAAGCGCGGCGTCGCGGTCCATGCGCTGCTGCGCGGGCATGAGGAACGGATCTGCCAGCCGCTTCTGGACTACCTTGCGGTCAGGAACGACCTGCGGCTGATCGGCCCGCGCGAGGCTGCCCGGCGGGCGCCGACGGTCGCGGTCGCGCTCGACCGCGCGGCCGAGCCGGTGTCAGAGGCGCTGGCGCACGAGGGGATCAACTGCTGGGCGGGCGACTTCTACGCCGTGCGGCCCTTGCAGGCGATGGGGATCGACCTCGACAAGGGCGTCCTGCGCCTGTCGATGGTGCACTACACCGGGGCCGAGGATGTGACCCGGCTGATCGCGGCGCTCGACAAGGTGCTCTGAGGGCGGGGGCGGCCCCCGTTCTGGGCTTGCCAGATCCGGCTGGCAGAGGCCTTTGACTCTGCCATGCGAAGGCTCGGTCTTTGTCCCGGCCGGTGGCCCAAAGCTATCGGCCAGCGCCCGCCCCGCCATCGGCGGGCGCTTCCGCGCCCACCGGGGCAGGCGTTGGCCTACGACAGTTCATGACGCAGACGGTCCAGCGGAGACGTTCCCACACGGCCGGGGAAAACCTGTAGGTTTCCTTTTCCCGCCCGGCCTGTCCGGAAATGCCGAATGCCGATCCGGCCTAATCCGCCTGCGGATAGGCGATCACGGACAAAAACCGCGCGGGCAGCTTCAACAGCTTTTCCGGCCCGTGCGGCGCGTCGGCGTCAAAGAACAGGCTGTCCCCGGGCCGCATGTGGAAGGCCTGGTCGCCGTGGCGGTATTCGACCTCGCCCTCGAGGAAATACAGAAGCTCGATCCCGTCATGCTGGAAGGTCGGGAACACGTCCGACGTCTCGTTCAGCTCGATCAGATAGGGTTCGACGATCACGCCCGAGGCGTTGGCGCCGATATGGCCCAGAAGGTGATATTGATGCCCCGCGCGCGTCCCCGCCCGGTCCATTTCGATCGCCGCGCCCGACTTGACGTGCATGACCTCGCGCCGTTCCTCATAGCGGCGGAAGAAGGCGGTGATCGGCACCGACAGCGAATGCGCCAGCGATTGCAGCGTGGCGAGCGAGGGCGAGGTGATGCCGTTCTCGATCTTCGACAACATGCCGATCGACAGGCCGGTCTGGCGCGACAGGTCGGCGACCGTCATGGCCTTCTGCCGCCGGAAGGCGCGGACCGAGCGCCCGATCGCGACCTCCAGGTTCTTTTCGCGCGGCTCTGACGTGCGGTGCGGGTTCTGCGACAGGGGCTTGGACGGCGCTTTCGCGGCCGCACCCTTGGCGGCGGCGCCCTTGGCGGACGTCTTGGCGGAAGTCTTGCCGGAAGTCTTGCCCGCCCCCGTCGCGCCGCCGTTCGCCACGGGCCGCGCGCTGCGCTTCGCCGTGCCCTTGGCCCGCTCTGCCTTCAGCCCGTCCTGCAGTTCCACCATGACCCATCACTCCGTTACCTTTACACTTTCTAGCTGCAGACGGCCCCTTGGCCAAGCCGGATTTTCCTGACAGGATGAAAAGCATGACCAAGAGTGAACACGTGCGACACTTTGGCTTCCTGGTTTTTCCGGGGTTTCCCATGGCCTGCCTGACCTCGGCCATCGAACCCCTGCGCGCGGCGAACGAGATCACGGGCGCGCGCGGCTTCCGCTGGACTGTCCTGGCCGAAGAGCGCGCGCCCGTCGCCTCGTCGGCCGAAGTCATGTTCGAACCGGGTGCAACCCTGTCCGAGGCGCGGGGCCTCGACGCCCTTTTCCTCCTGTCCGGCCCGACGGCCCATTTTGCCCATCCCCGCGCCTCGATCGCGGCCCTCCGGCTTCTGGCGCGGCAGGGCGTGCGGCTCGGCGGGGTCTCGGGCGGCGTCTTCCCGCTTGCCCGCGCGGGGCTGCTGGCCGACGTGCCCGTCGCGGTCCACTGGTGCTATGACGCGGCCTTCCGGGCCGAATTCCCGGACCTTGATGCCCGCAGCGAAGTGATGCGGATCGAGCGCGGGCGGGTGACCGTGGCAGGCGCCACCGCCGTCTTCGACCTGATGCTGAGCCTGATCGAAGAGGACATGGGGCCGGAAGTGATGACCGAGGTCGCCTGCTGGTTCCAGCACCCCGTGGTCAGGGGGCCGGACGTGATCCAGCGCCAGCCGGGCTGGCGGGCGGACCGCACGCAGGACACGCTGCCCGTGGCAATCGCTCGGGCGATCGGGGCGATGGGAACGCATGTCGCCGACCCGTTGACCATCGCCGATCTGGCCGACCGCGTGGGCCTGTCGGCCCGCCAGTTCGACCGGACCTTCCGTGCCGCAACCGGGCAGGCGCCCCTGCGCTATTACCGCATGGTGCGGATGAAGAAGGCCCGCCAGCTGGTGCAGTTTTCCGACGCGCCGCTATCGGAAGTGGCCGAGGCGGTGGGCTATGCAACGACCGGCCCGCTCGCCCGCCATTACGCGGCCGAGTTCGGCCTCAGTCCGCAAGAGGACCGCGCAGCGCGGAACCTCTTCCGCGAGGGCGGCACACGGGTCCGCCATCGGGCCGAGGGGTAGGCGCGCGGGCCGTCAGAAGTAGGTGGCCGGGTCGATGCTTTCCATACCCTGGCGGACCTCGAAGTGGACGTAGGACGGGTTCGCGGCGCGCACGGTCGCGACCTTCTGGCCACGGCGCACCGTATCGCCCTTCTTGACCGTGAGCCCGTCGATGTTGGCGTAGACCGTCAGCAGGTTGCCCGTGTGGCGGACGACCATGATGAGCGTGCCGTCGGTGTTCTTGGTGATCCAGGCGACCGTGCCGTCGCCCGCAGCCAGGACCGGCGTGCCGGCGGGGGCGGCGATGTCGATCCCGTCGTTCTTCTTCTTCTGGTAGCCGCGGATGATCTTGCCCTGGACCGGCATCGACAGGTGCGTGCCGCCCGAAGCCGCAGCGGGGGCGGGCGCAGGCGCCGGCGCGGGGGTGGCGGCGGGTTTGGGCTTCGTCCCCGTCGCGGGCGCCGTCGTGGCGACAGGCGCCGGCTGGACCGCGACCGGCTTCGGCGCGGCGGTGACCGGCGGCAGGACCTGGTTCGCGCCCGTCGCGACCACCGTGCCCGTCGCCGAGGCGCCGAGCGGGATCAGGAGCGTCTGGCCCTCGCGCACGGCAAGGTCGCTGCCAAGCCCGTTCCAGTCTGCCAGCGCCTTGACGTTGACGTTGTACATCCGCGCGATCGTGTAGGCCGTCTCGCCACGCTCGACCCGGTGGCGGGCCGGCTCGGGCCCCGGCTGGACCGGCAGCGCCGTCGCGGGGGCTGCGGGCCGCGCCGCCGTCGTCGCGCCGGTGGTGCCGGTCGCCCGGTCGATGGCGCCAGAGGCGAGCGTCGTCACGTCGATCGCCCCGCCTGTGCCGCCAGCGGCGCCGGGCACCCCCGGCGTGCCGGCCATGGCCGTTCCCGTGCCGACCGGCGCCGCGCCGACCCGGCGGGGCAATGCCACGATCTCGCCCTGGCGCAGCGTCACGCCGGGCTGGAGCGCGTTATATTGCGCGATCTCGGCCGCCGGGATGCCCACGCGGGCCGCCACGCTGTCGACCGTGTCGCCCTGGCGCGCGACCGCGACCTGGTAGCCGGGGTAGGAGATGATGCCCCGCCCGTCGGCCTCGGGCCGCTGGCCGCTCGCCTGCAGGGCGGCATCGGCGGTCGAGAAGGTGTTCTTGCCGAAGCCCCGCAGGTCGCTGTCGAAACTGGCGTCACGCACGCAGGCCGAGAGCGCCAGCACCGAAGCGCCCCCAAGGATCAGCCGGCTCAGGGTCCGTCGCGTCGCGCGGTCTTTTGTCAGGCTCGTCATCATCCCACCTCTCCCGTCCTGCCTCTTGCGGCACGCCATCGCGCGCGCCCGGGCCTCAATCCTAATTGCGTTGCCGCGCCGCGTTCGTCAATGCACGACACGCCCTTACCTCTTCAACCAGGACCTCAGTCCTGCGCCATCCCCTCGACCAGCGGCACGAAGCGGACGGGACGCAATTCGTCGTAATCGAACCCCTGCTCGTGCCGCGTCACCTTGATGAGGCTCTGCACCGCGTCCGACTGGCCGACCGGAACCACCATGATGCCGCCCACCCGAAGCTGCGCCAGAAGGGGCCCCGGCGGGTCTTCGGCGGCGGCGGTCACCAGGATCCGGTCGAAGGGCGCCTGGTCGGGCAGGCCGAAGCTGCCGTCGGCGGCAAAGGCGGTGATGTTGGCCAGGTCCAGCGCCTCGAACAGCTTCTGCGCCTCGCGCACCAGCCGCTTGTGGCGGTCGACCGTATAGACCCGCCGCGCAAGCCGCGACAGGATCGCCGCCTGGTAGCCCGAGCCCGTCCCGACCTCGAGCACCTTGTCGCGCGGGCTGACCTCGAGCGCCTGGGTCATCAGCGCCACGACCGAAGGCTGGCTGATCGTCTGGCCGCAGGCGATGGGCAGCGGCGTATCCTCGTAGGCGCGTTCGGCGAAGAGCCCGCGCACGAAGGCGCCGCGGTCGATCTCTTCCATCGCGGCAAGGACACGCGGGTCGGTCACCCCGCGCGAGCGCAGCGCATAAAGGAACCGCATCTGCTCTTCCGCGCGCTCCATCACGGCCCCGCACTCATGAAAGCCGCTCCGCGAGGGGGGCGATCAGGTCGTGCGCCGTCAGGTCGGCCCGCATCGGCGTGACCGAGATGTAGCCCTCGATGTTCGCCGTCACATCCGTGTCCGGGCCGCCGCCCACATGCTGCGGGCCGCCGATGATCCAGAGGAACTTGCGGCCGGTGGGCGACAGGTGCGGGCGGACCGAAAAGCGCGTGTCAGGCCGGACGCCCTGCGCCGCGACCCGCGTGCCCTTGACGGCAGCGGCGGCGAGCGGCGGGAAGTTGATGTTGTAGAAGAGCCGGTAGGGATCGGCGCCCCAGAACCCCCGGTCCAGAAGCTGGCGGACCAGGCCCGGCCCGTGGACCAGCGCCGCCTCGAACGGGTTGGCAAGCTCTTCCGTCCTCGGCCCGATGAACTGCGACAGCGCGATGGCCGGAACGCCCTGGAGTGCCGCCTCCATCGCGCCGCCGATCGTGCCGGAATAAAGCACGTTCTCGCCCGCGTTGTTTCCCCGGTTGACGCCCGACAGCACGAGGTCCGGCCTCTCGCCCCCAAGCACATCGTAGATGCCTGCCAGGACGCAATCGGCCGGGCTGCCCTCGGCCGCGTAGCGGCGGGGGCCGAGCTCGGCGATCATCATCGGATGGGTGTAGCTGATGCAATGGCCGACGCCCGACTGCTCGAAGGCGGGCGCGACGGTCCAGACCTCGCCCCCCGGCCCGGCGATGTCGGCCGCGATCGCGGCCAGAACCTCGAGCCCCGGCGCATTGATGCCGTCGTCATTGGTGATGAGTATACGCATGGCGGCCCGATAACCCTCTGCCACCATATCTAGAGGGAACGTCGGGGCGGGTAAAGCAGTCGAGGCCGGTTTGGCCCCGAAAAACCGTCTGCGGGGGACTATTCGGCAACTGCGCCTGCCCGGTTGGCAGAGGCCGTAGCCTCTGCCATGCGATGCCCTCGTCTTTTGTCCCTGCCGGTGGCCCAAAGCCACCGGCCAGCGCCCGCCCCGCCCATGGCGGGCGCTCCCGCGCCCACCGGGGCAGGCGCCGGCCTTTGACAGTGCGTGACACCAGCGGTCCAGCGGAGACGCCACGAAACGGCCGGGGGAAACGCGATGCGTTTCCTTTCCCCGCCCGGCCCAGGCGGTTTACTGAATTTCGGCCAGTATGCGTGCGGCCTCGCCATGCAGGTCGGCAAGCGCCGCGCGGTCCTCGCCGGGGAAGAACCGCGCGCGCACGGCGGTCGCGACAGGCTTCGGCGTCACGATCCGCACCCAGGGCCCGATGCGCTGCGTCTCGGCCTGCCAGCTGCGGACAAGCGACATCTGCGCCGCCTTGGTCGAGCCGTAGGCGCCGAAGAAAGGCTGGCCGGTGCGCGGATCGTCAAGGAAAAGCGCCGTGCCGTGCGCGTCGCCCTCGGGGTCGCGCAAGAGCGGTTCGATCAGCGGAATGAGTGTCGCGGCCGCGGTCAGGTTGATCGCCACCGACTTCGCGAGGTCGCGCGCATCGACATGACCCGCGGGCGCAAGGGGGGCCGCATGGATCGCGGTATGGACCCAAAGCCCGACCCGCCCCCAGCGGCCCGCGATCGCGTTCGCCAGATAGGCCGCCGCCTTCTCGTCCGTCAGGTCCATCGGCGCGAGCGTCGCCGCGCCGCCCGCCTTCTGGATGCGGTCGTCAAGCTCTTCAAGGCCGCCTACGGTCCGCGCGACCGCCATCACATGCCAGCCGCGCGCGCCAAGCGCCGCCGCGAGCGCAAAGCCAAGCCCGCGCGAGGCGCCGGTGACAAGGGCGAGCGGGCGGGTGGGGGCCGTGTTGGACATGAAAGCCTCGGGGCGCTGGATCGGGACGCAGGAATGGATGGGCGCGGTGTCGCATTGCCGGCCCCCCGGCGCAAGGGGCCCGAGGACATGCCTCACCAGGCCAGCCTCACTAGGCCAGCCTCACCGGGCCAGCCTCACCGGGCCAGCCGCGCCGGGCCAGCCGCGCCGGGATCAGCCCGCGCAACGAATTGCCGGCCCAAAGCCGGGCGCGGGGCAGGTCGGCCCCGCTCAGGACGGCCTCGTGCGCGAAGCCCTCGGCCAGAAGTGCCGCCCGCAGGACGCCCGGCAGGCAGCCGCTCGACAGGGGCGGGGTCGAAAGGCCCGCGCCCAGGTCGAAGTAGAGCGTGGTGATCGTCCCCTCCGCCACTTCGCCCCGCCGGTTCAGGAACAGGACCTCGTCGATGCCCTGGGGCAGCCCCGCCCGCGTCCGGTCGTAAAGCGCCCGGTCGGTGGTCTTGTGCGCCAGACGCGGATCGTCGGGGTCAAGCCGTTCCGGTGCGACCGCCAGCCGCCAGACCGGGGCCGATGGCGGCAAAGGCGCCGAGGTCAGGTCGAACCGCCCGGCCCGGTCGAGCGTCAGGCGCAGGCGCAAGGGGGCAGGGCCCGGCGCCGGGGGCAGGGCGGCCCTGAACCCGTCCGGGTCGAAGGGAAAGCCCAGGGCTGCCGCACTCGCCGCCATCCGCGCCCGGTGCAGCACCAGCCGGGGAAAGTCACGGCCCGTCCAGCCGAACGTCTCGATCAGCTTCAGCTCAGGGTCGCGAAACGGGCCTTCCACAGCGCCTCCTCATATTCGCTGTCGGCGGTGCTGTCGGCGACGATGCCGCCGCCCACGCCGAACCGCGCGACATGGCCATCCAGAACCAGCGTGCGGATCGCCACATTGAAGGCCGAGGCGCCGTCCGGCCCGAACCAGCCGAGCGCGCCGCAGTAAAGCCCGCGCGGGCTGCCTTCGAGTTCGGCGATGATCTCCATCGCCCGGATCTTCGGCGCGCCGGTGATCGAGCCGCAGGGAAAGAGCGCCCGCAGGATGTCCGAGGGGCGCGTGTCGGGCCTGAGACGGCCGGTGACCGAAGACACCATCTGATGCACGGTCGCATAGGTTTCGACGGCGAAAAGCTCGGGCACCCTCACACTGCCGACCGCACAGATGCGCGAGATGTCGTTGCGCAAAAGATCAACGATCATAAGATTTTCCGCGCGATTCTTCACGCTTTGGCTCAGTTCAAGCTTCAGGGCCGCGTCATGGGCAGGGTTCGAGGCGCGCGGCGCCGTGCCCTTCATCGGCCGGGTCAGGATGCGGCCGTGGGCGTCGGTCGAAAAGAACAGTTCGGGCGACCGCGACAGGACGGCGGGCGCGCCCGGCAGGTCGGCAAAAGCCCCGTGCGCGACCGGCTGGCGTGCGGTAAGCGCGCCATAAAGCCCGATCGGACTGCCCGCTGTCGCAGCCTTCATGCGGAACGTCAGGTTCGCCTGATAAATATCACCCGCAGCTATGTAATCCAGAACCGCTTCTATCGCCCGTGCATGATCCTCGCGCGACCAGTCGGGGTCCGCCGCCTCGATCCGCGCGCCCGGCGCCTCGGCCTTCGCCCGGGCCAGAAGGGCCTCGGCGCCGACCGGCGCGTCATAGACGCCAAGCAGCAACAGGGGCAGGTCGCGCTGCGCAGGCAAGAGCGGCAAGAGCCGCGGCTCGAGCGCAAGGCCAAGCTCATAGCTGAGGAACCCCGCCGTCCAGTGGCCCGCCGCCCGCGCCCGGTCGAGCGCGTCGAAGGCCGCATGCACTTCGGCCGGACCGTCGGCGCGGATCAGGGCGCGCGGATGCTCGAAAAGCGCCGGGTGACCGCCGGGGCCGTTTTCGACAAGGATCATGGCGCGGGTCCGGCAGGGATGGGGGCGGCGTGTCTCATGGCAGCGACGTGGGTTTGCGTTGCTGCGGACCCTAGGGCCTTCAGCGGCAACCGCAAGCCTTCCCCGCGCCGCTTCGCAGGACGAAAACGGCGGCGGCCGCCGCTATCTGTTTGACACGCCTCAAGGTCCGGGACCAGAAGGCAGGCAATGCTCTGGACCTCGACCGAAAGGATAGCCGATGACACATACCCCCCACGAGCTTCACGAAGAGTTCCCCGATCAGGCCGAAAGGCTTCACCATCTGCGGGAAACCGACCACCATTTCGCCCGGCTCGCCGACGAATACCATGAGGTGAACCGCCAGGTGCACCGGGCCGAAACCTTTGTCGAGCCGGTCGATGACGCGGCCGAAAAGGCGTTGCGCCACCGGCGCAGCCACCTGAAGGACGAGATCGCCCGCATCCTCGCGCGGGCCTGAGCCCGGCAGGGGCCAGGGCCGCCGGGCACGCGTCCGGCGGCCCTGTCATGAGACTTCGTAGGGCAGAAGCCCGCGCCGGTCGGGGTCGATGCGTAGCCGGCTTTCCAGCGGCGGGACCGAGCGCTGATGGCAATCCGGGCGCTCGCAGATCCGGCAGGAAATGCCGATCGGCTCATAGGCGCGCGCGTTCGTCAGGTCCAGGTCGTCGGCATAGACGAGGCCACCGGCATGGCTGACCTCGCAGCCTAGCGCGATGGCATAGCGGCGGACCGGCGCATTCCACGACCCGCCCGATTTCGACACATCCCGCGCAAGGCAGAGGTAGCGCACCCCGTCCGGCGTCTCGGCCAGCTGGCGCAGGAATCGGCCCGGCGTCTCGAAGGCGCGGTAGACGTTCCAGAGCGGGCAGGCGCCCCCGAAGCGCGCAAACTGCAGCCGGGTGGCCGAATGGCGCTTGGTGATGGTGCCGGCCTGGTCGACGCGCACGAAGAAGAAGGGAATGCCCTTCATCCCCGGACGTTGCAGGGTGGAAAGCCGGTGCGCCACCTGCTCGATCGAGGCACCGAAGCGCTCGGCGAGCCGTTCGAGGTCATGGCGCAACTCTTCGGCCGCCGCGTGGAAAGCGCGGTAGGGCATCAGCGCCGCCCCGGCAAAATAGTTCGCCAGACCGATCCGGGCGATGGCGCGGGCGGTGTCGGACGAAAAGCGCGCAAGGTCGAGCGTCGCCTCCAGAAGGTCGGCCTGGGTCAGAAGGGCGATCTGGTGCAGAAGCTGGAATCGTTGCGTCGGCCCGTCGCTGCGCGAGGACAGGTAAAGCACGCCGCCTTCACGGGCGCGCATGGTCGGAATGTCCGAAAATGACAATTTCAGCCCGTGCTGGTCCAGCACCTCCGTCGCGCGCTCGACGAGGGATTTTCCGGCTTTTTCATGGGTCGCAAACCGTTCCGCCGCGCGGTCCACGGCGTCGAGGTAGTTGTCGCAATAGTGAAAGAAGTCGCGGACCTCTTCCCAGGGTGACGACCGTGGCCCGGTGTCGTCGCGACCCAGGGCTTCGGACAGGGACGCGAGCCGTTCACTGCCCTGCCGATAGGCGCGGTGCAGTTCCAGGAACGCCCGCGCGAAGGCCGGCGCGTTGGTCGCCGCGAGCCTCAGGTCCGACAGGGGCGGCGCCATGCCGGCAAAGACCGGATCGGCCAGCGCCTCGCGCATGTCGGCCACGATCCGTTCGGCATCGCCGGTCGCCAGTTCGCTCACATCCATGCCGAAGTCGGTCGCGAGCGCCAGCACCACGGCGGCCGAAAGCGGCCGGTGGTTGTTCTCCATCTGGTTGAGATAGGGCAGTGAAACGCCCAGCCGGTCGGCAAAGGTCTTTTGCGTCAGGCCAAGGCGGGTGCGCGTCTCGCGCAGCTTGACCCCGGCGTAGAGCTTCTGCGTGGCCATGGGGCCCTCATGTTTGCTAAGCCGTTTCTAGGGTTTGCAAACCCGCCGCGCAAGCGGCTCAGCGCCCCAATTGCCCCAGTCGCCCCACCCGCCGCGCCCGCCGGATCACGAGGATCATGGTGAGGGACGACAGCGCCGAGCAGGCCGCCATCAGCCCCATGAGCGTGAGGTGGCCCGACGCCTCGGTCATCAGCGGGCCCGACAGCGCCGCAAGCGCCGCGCCGCCGCCGATCGTCAGGGCCCCGCCAAGGCCCGAGGCCGACCCGGCCAGATGCGGGCGCACCGACAGCAGGCCCGCGTTGGCGTTCGGCAGCGTCATCCCGTTGCCAACCGCCATCAGCCCGACGAAGGGGAAGAAAAGCATCGGGTGCGGCGGCCAGATCAGGGCGGCAATCGTCCCCATCAGCAGCACGCCGGTCGCGATCAGCGTGCCGAGACAGGCCATCCGGTCAAGCCCGATCCGCACCGAATAGCGCCCGGCGAAGAAGTTGCCGAGCGCGTAGCCCAGCCCCGGTGCCGCGAAATAGACCCCGACCTCGGTCGGTGTCAGGCCGAAGACGCGCTCGCCCACGAAGGGCGCGCCGCCGAGGTAGGCATAGAAGGAGCCCGACGCGAGGCTCGCCGTCGCCGCATAGCCCCAGAAGCGCGGCGAGCGCAGCAGGGCCGGGTATTCGGCGATCTGCTCGCGAAGGCTGCGCCCGATGGGGGCCGAGGTCTCGCCCAGGTCGGACCAGAGGAGCCAGAGGGTCAGTAAACCAAGGACGACCAGAAGGACGAAGGTCGACCGCCAGCCGAAAACCTCGTCCAGAAAGCCCCCGACCGCCGGGCCGACCATCGGCACGACCGACATGGCCATGGTCACATAGCCGATCATCGAGGCCGCCTGTTCGGTCGGCACCATGTCGCGGATCACCGCGCGCGACAGCGCCATTCCGGTCGCAATCACCGCCTGCACGACGCGCGCGGCAAGAAACAGCCCTGCTGTCGGCGCGAGTGCGGCAGCGACGCTGGCCAATATGAAGAGCGTGGTCGCGGCAAGGATGAGGGGGCGCCGCCCGTAGCGGTCTGAAATCGGGCCGACGACGATCTGCAGGACGGCACTTCCGGCCAGGTAGGCCGAGACGGACAGCTGCATCACCGAATAGTCGACGCCAAAGTCCCGCGCCATGGCGGGAAGCGACGGCAGGAAGATGTTCATGGCCAGCGTCGACAGCGCCGCCAGAAGGACAAGCGTGACGATGTGGGGCGGGGTCGAGCGGTCCAGGAAGCGGGCTGCCTTCATCCCTGCCCGCCGCCCTGAAAGACAAAGGCCGCACCGGCCGCGATCAGCGCGAAGCCGACCGCATGGTGCCAGGTCAGCCGCTCGCCGAGCCACGCCCAGGAGAAGATCGCGAAGACGATGAGGGTGATGACCTCTTGTATCGTCTTCAGTTGCGCCGCCGACAGCGTGCCGTAGCCCCAGCGGTTCGCCGGCACCTGCAGGCAATATTCGAAGAAGGCGATCCCCCAGCTGGCCAGGATCGCAATCCACAAGGGCGACGAGCGAAAGCGCAGGTGGCCATACCAGGCGAAGGTCATGAAGACGTTCGAGGCGGTCAAAAGGACGATGGTCAGGATCGGGGCGGGGATCGCGGGCATGGGTCAAACCGAAGGGGCGGGGGACCCGATTCCCTTACGCCCGCAGGCTGCGCTTCGCGAGGGTCAATCGTCCGTCAGGCGTCGAAGCGGATGATTTGCAATTTGCAGAAGAGGGCGGGCCATAAATTTGCAAAGTTGCGGCTTTCCGCTTTGACCCGCTGACGGGCGGGTCTATAGGCGGGTCAGTGAAGGGCAGCGCCGGGGCGGAGGAAAGCCATGAAGGACATTCTGAGCGAGCTGGAAGCCCGCCGCGCCGAGGCACGCCTTGGCGGCGGCCAGCGCCGCATCGACGCGCAGCATGCGCGCGGCAAGCTCACGGCGCGCGAGCGGATCGAACTTCTGCTCGACGACGGCTCGTTCGAGGAGTTTGACATGTTCGTCGCCCACCGCGCGACGGACTTCGGAATGCAGGCCGAACGCCCGGCGGGCGACGGCGTCGTGACCGGTTGGGGCACGATCAACGGCCGCATGGTCTATGTCTTTTCGCAGGACTTCACCGTCTTCGGCGGGTCCCTGTCGGAAACCCACGCGCAAAAGATCTGCAAGATCATGGACATGGCGATGCAGAACGGTGCGCCGGTCATCGGGCTGAACGACTCTGGCGGCGCCCGTATCCAGGAGGGCGTCGCCTCGCTTGCCGGCTATGCCGAGGTCTTCCAGAAGAACGTGCTCGCCTCGGGCGTCGTGCCGCAGATTTCCGTCATCATGGGGCCCTGCGCGGGCGGCGCGGTCTATTCCCCGGCGATGACCGACTTCATCTTCATGGTGAAGGACACGTCCTACATGTTCGTGACCGGCCCCGACGTGGTCAAGACCGTGACGAACGAGATCGTGACGGCCGAGGAGTTGGGTGGCGCGTCTACCCACACCAGGAAGTCCTCGGTCGCGGACGGCGCCTTTGAAAACGATGTCGAGGCGCTGGCCGAGATTCGCCGCCTGTTTGACTTCCTGCCGCTCAACAACCGCGAGCGTGCGCCGACCCGGCCCTTCTTCGACGATGTGGCGCGGATCGAGCCGTCGCTCGACACGCTGATCCCCGACAATCCGAACCAGCCCTATGACATGAAGGAACTGATCCTGAAGGTCGCGGACGAGGGCGACTTCTTCGAGGTCCAGAAGGATTATGCGGCCAACATCATCACCGGCTTCATCCGCATCGAAGGCCAGACGGTGGGCGTGGTCGCGAACCAGCCGATGGTGCTGGCCGGGTGTCTGGACATCGACAGCAGCCGCAAGGCCGCGCGCTTCGTGCGCTTCTGCGATGCCTTCGAAATTCCGATCCTGACCCTGGTCGACGTGCCGGGCTTCCTGCCGGGCACCAGCCAGGAATATGGCGGCGTCATCAAGCACGGCGCGAAGCTTCTCTTTGCCTATGGCGAGGCGACGGTGCCGAAGGTCACGGTCATCACCCGCAAGGCCTATGGCGGCGCTTATGACGTGATGTCGTCCAAGCACCTGCGCGGCGATTTCAACTATGCCTGGCCTACGGCCGAGATCGCCGTGATGGGCGCGAAGGGCGCGGTCGAGATCCTGTATCGCAGCGAGCTGGGCGACAAGGACAAGATCGCCGAGCGGACCAAGGAATATGAAGGCCGCTTTGCCAACCCCTTCGTCGCCGCCGAAAAGGGCTTCATCGACGAGGTTATCATGCCCCATTCCACCCGCCGCCGCGTGGCGCGGGCTTTCGCGAGCCTCAGGACCAAGAAGCTCGCGAACCCATGGAAAAAGCACGACAATATTCCGCTGTGAGGGCATGATGAGGGGCGCGACGCGCATCGGTCTGGTCCTGGCGCTGGTCATGGGCCCGGGGGCCATGGCGCAGGATCAGGACACGGGCGCGGGCTCGGGCGCGGATACGGGCGCGGAAACGGGCACAGGCACCGGCGCCGAGCGGGTCGAGGCGGCGAAGGACGCTGCCGGCGTTGCCGTCGACCTGGCGCTGCCTTCGGGCCAGAAGGTGCGCTGGCTCGAGACCTTGCGCGACATCGGCGGACCGGCCGGGCTGACCTACCGCTTCCGCTTCCTTGCGCCCGCCATCGCGAAGACGGGGGGCACCGTTTCGGCCGAGGCCGTGCAGGACGACATGAAGGCGCTTTGCGACGGCTTCGCGCTGCCGCGCCTGCCGAACCAGGGACCGCGGCCCGAAGAGTTGGTCATCAGCCTGTCGGACCAGCCCGTGGCCTTCGGTGCGGCAACCCCCGGCGTGACCCAGTATTTCGAGGCCTACCGCCCCGACGGCGCCACCTGCGCGTGGGAGGGGTTCTGATGCAGACCCGTGATGCTCAGGCGCAACAGCGCCGCCGCCTTTCGTCCCCGGCTACTCTCCCTTCGGTGGCGCTCCGTGCTAGGCTGGCGCTGGCCGCCCCTCAGGTGTGGCCGGATCACAGAACAGAGACCCCCGGCGTTCTGCGCACGCGGGTCCGATTGAGCAGGAGCCTCTCATGTCGACCAAGACCGCTACGCGCACTGCAATCCTCGCCGCTGTCCTTCTGGCCGGGCTTGGCGCTTGCGCCAAGAAGCAACCCGACGCCGTCTATGTGCCCGACACCGGCGTCACGCAGGAACCGGCCTTCACCGGCAAGGTTTGAAACCGGGGCTGAAGGCCATAGGGCGGGTCTGATAGCGGCGCCCCTGACCGAAAGGGGGCGCCCATGCTGAAGCATCGCGGCTTTCCGGGGCGTCTGCCCAGTTCCGACCACCAGTTCGTCATCCGCCGCGCCAACCCCAAGGGCGCGACCCGGATCATCACGCGCGAACGGTTCCGCGACCGTGCCGCCGTCGACCGGCGCGCGGACGAGGCCTTTCTGGCCGCGCTCTGGCACCATTTCGGCGAAGAGCCGTTCGAGCGCGGCAACCTCGACGCCGGGCGCCTCTCGTGGCTCTTCGGGCGCGAGGTGGTGGCGGCCGAGGACCCGTTCGACCCCGAAAGCTACGAGTCGCTCCTGAAGGTCGACGCCGCCAAGGCGCGCGCGAGTTTTCCCCAGATTTTTGCGGAAAACGCCCCGCCGCCCGTCTGGGACGACGAGGATTAGGCATGTTCCCGCTTACCCCATGGGCCGCCGCGCAGCTTGCTGCCGACCCCTGCCGGGGCGGCGAGTTTTCCGTTGCGGCACGGGCCCCCGCGCGCAACTCTGTCGGGGCTGCCAGGTTCGGCGCCGGGTTCGGCATTGCCCGCCTTGGCCGCGATTGTGACGTGCCTATCCCTTCCCCCTCTCAGTGGCTCGTCCCCCAGCGGGACGGGCCACCCCTTTCTGCGGCCCGGCGATTTGGCGCTCACGGCCGCGTGACCTGCCGCGCCGGCAGCAAATCGCACTTTTTCGTGTCCGTCCGGGCCGCTATGGTGTTGCGCACAACAATGCCAAACGGAGGCGGAGCATCATGTCCAAACTCAAACTCATCGCGGCCATCGCGCTGGTCACTGCAGCAGCAGCCTGCCAGCAGCCGGGCTACAACAACGGCTATGGCCAGCAGAAGCCGGCGATCAACGCGAACTGCACCGCGCTTGGCGCAGTCGGCGGCGCGGCCCTTGGCGCTGCGACCGACAACAACATCGCCCAGACCGCCATCGTCGGCGGCGTGGCCGGTGCGCTGGCCGGCAACGCGGGCTATTGCGGCTGATCTGACCGCAGGCGCGCCCGACCGGCGCGCCGCGACACACATCTTCAGGCCATCGGGGCAAACCGCCCCGGTGGCCTTTTTTCCGTCTGACGGCCCGAAGGAGCGCCCCGCATGTTCAAGAAGATCCTGATCGCCAACCGGGGCGAGATCGCCTGCCGCGTCATCAAGACGGCGCGCAAGATGGGGATCAAGACGGTCGCAGTCTATTCCGACGCCGACCGCAATGCGCTTCATGTAAAGATGGCTGACGAGGCGGTGCACATCGGCCCGCCGCCGGCTGCCCAAAGCTACATCGTCATCGACAAGATCCTTGACGCCGTGCGCCAGACCGGGGCCGAGGCCGTGCATCCCGGCTATGGCTTCCTGTCCGAACGGCGCGACTTCGCCGCCGCGCTCGAGGCGATGGGAGTGGTCTTCATCGGGCCGCCGAGCCCGGCGATCGAGGCGATGGGCGACAAGATCACCTCGAAGAAGATCGCGGCCGAGGCGGGCGTCTCGACCGTGCCCGGCTACATGGGCCTGATCGCCGATGCCGATGAGGCCGTGAGGATCAGCCGCCAGGTCGGCTATCCTGTGATGATCAAGGCCAGCGCGGGCGGCGGCGGCAAGGGCATGCGCATCGCCTGGAATGACGACGAGGCGCGCGAGGGCTTCCAGTCCTCGAAGAACGAGGCGGCGGCGAGTTTCGGCGACGACCGCATCTTCATCGAAAAGTTTGTGACCCAGCCCCGCCACATCGAAATCCAGGTGCTGGCCGACAAGCACGGCAATGTCGTCTATCTGAACGAGCGTGAATGTTCGATCCAGCGCCGGAACCAGAAGGTGATCGAGGAGGCGCCCTCGCCCTTCCTTGACGCTGCGACCCGCAAGGCCATGGGCGAACAGGCCTGCGCCCTGGCGAAGGCGGTGGGCTACACCAGTGCGGGCACCGTCGAATTCATCGTCGACGGCCAGCGGAACTTCTACTTCCTTGAGATGAATACCCGCCTTCAGGTCGAACACCCGGTGACAGAACTCATCACCGGCGTCGACCTGGTGGAACAGATGATCCGCGTGGCGGACGGCGAAAGGCTGCCCTTCGCCCAGACGGACATCGGTATCAACGGCTGGGCCATCGAGAGCCGGCTTTACGCCGAAGATCCCTACCGCAACTTCCTGCCCTCGATCGGCCGCCTGACCCGCTATCGCCCCCCGGCCGAGGTGGCGGCGGGGCCGATGATCGGGTCGGGCAAATGGCTGAACGACGCGGCGGCGCAAGGGGCGACGGCGGTCCGCAACGACACCGGCGTCTTCGAGGGTGGCGAGATCAGCATGTTCTACGATCCGATGATCGCCAAGCTCTGCACCTGGGCCCCTGACCGCGCGGGCGCGGTCGAGGCGATGCGCCAGGCGCTCGACGCCTTCGAGGTCGAGGGGATCGGCCACAACCTGCCCTTCTGCCAGGCAGTGATGGACCATCCGCGCTTCGTGTCTGGCAATATCACCACCGCCTTCATTGCCGAGGAATATCCCGAAGGCTTCGCTGGCGCTGTTCTTGATGACGCGGCTCTCCGCCGTATCGCCGCCGCGACGGCGGCCATGAACCGCGTGGCCGAAATCCGGCGGACGCGCATCACCGGCACGCTCGGCAACCACGAGCGCAAGGTCGGCGACGACTGGGTCGTCAGCCTTCAGGGCGCGGATTTTCCGGTCACGGTGGACGCGGACCGCGAAGGGTCGACCGTGAACTTCGCGGATGGACGCGCCCACAGGGTGGCGTCCGACTGGCTGCCGGGCCAGTCGCTGGCGCGGCTCGACATCGACGGCACCGAACTGGTGCTGAAGGTCGGCAAAATCTCCGGCGGCTTCCGCGTCAGGTCGCGCGGCGCCGACCTGAAGGTCCATGTCCGCACCCCGCGCGCGGCGGAACTGGCGCGGCTCATGCCCGAAAAGGCCCCCGCCGACACCTCGCGCTTCCTTCTGTGCCCGATGCCCGGCCTGGTCGTGAAGATCAGCGTCGAAGAGGGGCAGGAGGTGCAGGAGGGCCAGGCGCTCGCTACCGTCGAGGCGATGAAGATGGAAAACATCCTGCGCGCCGAAAGGAAGGCCGTCGTCTCGAAGATCCTCGCCAAACCCGGCGCGAGCCTGAAGGTCGACGACGTGATCCTGGAGTTCGAGGGCTGAGCCGCCCCCGGACCTGCCAACCAGACTGAAGAGGCCCTGCCATGACCGACCGCCGCCCCGCCATGACCGACTGGAGCGCCCTTGTGGGCAAGGAACTGAAGGGCAAGACGCCCGAGGACCTGACCTGGAACACGCTCGAGGGCATTGCCGTCAAGCCGCTCTATACGGCCGAGGATACCGACGGCCTGCCGCAGATGGGCGAGCTGCCCGGCATCGCGCCCTTCACGCGGGGCGTGCGCGCCAGCATGTATGCCGGCCGGCCCTGGACGATCCGGCAATATGCGGGCTTTTCGACCGCCGAAGAGAGTAATGCCTTCTACCGCAAGAACCTTGCAGCCGGGCAGCAGGGCGTCTCGGTCGCCTTCGACCTGGCGACGCACCGGGGCTATGACAGCGACCATCCGCGCGTCGTCGGCGATGTCGGCAAGGCCGGTGTCGCCATCGATTCCGTCGAGGACATGAAGATCCTCTTCGACGGCATCCCGCTCGATCAGGTGTCTGTCTCGATGACCATGAACGGCGCGGTGATCCCGGTCCTGGCCAGCTTCATCGTCGCCGGGGAAGAGCAGGGCGTCAGCCGCGCGGCCCTGTCGGGGACCATCCAGAACGACATCCTGAAGGAGTTCATGGTCCGCAACACCTACATCTATCCGCCCGAGCCTTCGATGCGGATCGTGGCCGACATCATCGAATATACCGCGCGCGAGATGCCGAAGTTCAACTCGATCTCGATCTCGGGCTACCACATGCAGGAGGCAGGCGCGAACCTGGTGCAGGAGCTGGCCTATACGCTGGCCGACGGCCGGGAATATGTGAAGACCGCGCTCGCACGCGGCATGAACGTCGATGACTTCGCCGGGCGGCTCAGCTTCTTCTTCGCCATCGGCATGAACTTCTTCATGGAGGCCGCGAAACTCCGCGCCGCGCGGATGCTCTGGCACCGGATCATGACCGAGTTCGGCGCCAAGAAGCCCGGCAGCCTGATGCTGCGCACCCATTGCCAGACCTCTGGCGTCTCGTTGCAGGAAAAGGACCCCTACAACAACGTCATCCGCACGGCCTACGAGGCGATGAGCGCGGTTCTGGGCGGCACCCAGTCGCTTCACACCAATGCGCTCGACGAGGCGATGGCCCTGCCGACCGAGTTTTCCGCCCGGATCGCGCGCAATACCCAGCTGATCCTTCAGGAAGAAACCGGCGTGACCAGGGTGGTCGATCCGCTGGCCGGCTCCTACTACGTCGAGGCGCTGACCGATGAACTGGCCAAGTCCGCCTGGGCGCTGATCGAAGAGGTCGAGGCGATGGGCGGCATGACCAAGGCCGTCGCCTCGGGCCTGCCGAAGATGCGGATCGAGGAATCGGCCGCCAAGCGTCAGGCGATGATCGACCGGGGCGAGGAGACTGTGGTCGGCGTGAACAAATACAAGCCCACGCGCGAGGATGTGGTCGATATCCTGGATGTCGACAATATCGCCGTGCGCGAGGCGCAGGTGGCGCGTCTGGCGAAGATCCGGGCCGGTCGCAATGCGGCGGCCTGCCAGGCCGCGCTGGACGAACTGGAACGCCGCGCACGCGAGGGCGGCAATCTGCTCGAGGCCGCGATCGAGGCGGCGCGGGCGCGGGCGAGCGTGGGGGAAATCAGCATGGCGATGGAAAAGGTGTTCGGCCGCCACCGGGCCGAGGTCAGGACGCTCGCCGGAGTCTATGGCGCGGCCTACGAGGGCGACGCCGCCTTTGCCGCGATCCAGAAGGAAGTCGAGGCCTTTGCCGAGGCCGAGGGGCGCCGCCCGCGGATGCTGGTCGTCAAGATGGGGCAGGACGGCCACGACCGCGGTGCCAAGGTGATCGCCACCGCCTTCGCCGACATCGGTTTCGACGTGGACGTGGGGCCGCTCTTCCAGACGCCGGAAGAGGCCGCGCAGGACGCGATCGACAATGACGTGCATGTCATCGGCATCTCGAGCCAGGCGGCGGGCCACAAGACGCTGGCGCCGAAGCTGGTCGAGGCGCTGGCGGCGAAGGGCGCGGGCGACATCATCGTCATCTGCGGCGGCGTCATCCCGCAACAGGACTACGATTTCCTGAAACGCGCGGGCGTGAAGGCGATCTTCGGGCCGGGAACGAACATCCCCGAGGCGGCGAAGGACATCCTGGGCCTGATCCGTCAGGCGCGAGGTTAGGGCGCGTCTGCTCCGGGTGGCAGGGGTCTCTGCCATGCGATGCCTTGGTCTTTTGTCCCGGCCGATGGCCCCAAAGGCCATCGGCCAGCGCCCGCCCGGCCATCGGCGGGCGCTTCGCGCCCACCGGGGCAGGCGCCGGCCTTTGACGGCTCAGGACATCAGCGGTCTAGCGGCACCGTTCCCGCACGGTCGGGGGAAACGCAGTGCGTTTCCTGGTCCCGTCCGGCCCGGCGATACACACCGGTTTTTCTTGGGGTGGCAGGGGCCGTTGACCCTGCCATGCGAGGACCTTGCCTTTGTCCCGGACGATGGCCCCCAAGGCCATCGGCCAGCGCCCGCCCTGCCGATGGCGGGCGCTTCGCGCCCACCGGAGCAGGCGCCGGCCTTTGCAGGCCTGTGACGGGGGCGGTCCAGCCGCACCGTTTCCACACGGCCGGGGGAAACGCAGTGCGTTTCCTGATCCCGCCCGGAGCGGCCGCGCCCCCTTGCGCCGTGCGGGCGTTGCGGGCACCGTCGCGCCGGGAGCAAAAGGGGGGGCGTCCATGGACCTGGAACTTGACCATATCGTCGTCAGCGCCGCGACACTCGAGGAAGGCGCGGCCCATGTCGAGGACGCGCTCGGCCTGCCGCTCGCGGGGGGCGGCAAGCATGCCTACATGTCGACCCACAACCGGCTTCTGGGCCTTGGCCCGACCGACTATTTCGAGCTGATCGCCATCGACCCCGACGCCCCCCCGGTGCCGCGCCCGCGCTGGTTCCGGCTGGACGAATTCGCGGGCGCCCCCCGCCTGACGAACTGGGTCTGTCGGACGCCGGACCTGGCCCGCGCGCTCGCCTCCGCCCCCGAAGGCACAGGCGCCATCGTCGATCTGGAGCGCGGCGATTTCCGCTGGCGCATGGGCGTGCCGGCCGACGGGCGGCTTCCCTATGACGACGGCTTCCCCGGCCTGATCGAATGGCGCGGCCCGCGCCCCTCCGAGCGCCTGCCCGACAGCGGCGCGCGGCTCACCCGGCTCGAGGTCGCGCACCCGGATGCAAGGGCGATCCGCGCCGCACTCGGGCTCACGGACCCCCGCGTCATCTTCGTCGAAGGGCCCCCCGCCCGGCGCGCAACCTTTGCGACGCCCCATGGCCAAAGGGTGCTCGAATGAGCCTGACCATCCGCCCCGCGCAGGACGGCGACGCCCCCGGCATCGCGGCGATCTGGACCCCGGTCATCCGCGACACGACCGCAATCTTCCATACCGGCGCCCGCGACGCGCCCTTCGTCCGCGCCAACATCGCCGACCGGCGCGCCACCGGCACCGAGTTCTTCGTGGCCGAAGAGGCGGGCCGGATCCTCGGCTTTGCCACCTACGGCCAGTTCCGCAGCGGCAACGGCTATGTCCACGCCTACGAACACAGCGTCATGATCGCGCCCGAGGCGAAGGGCAGGGGCGTCGGCCGGGCGCTGATGGCGGCGGTCGAGGGTCACGCGCGCGGGCAGGGGGGCCATACGATGGTCGCCGCCATCTCGGGCGAGAACGCGGCGGCGCAGGCCTTTCACGCGCAACTGGGCTATGCCGAGGTCGGCCGCCTGCCGGAATCCGGGCGCAAGTTCGACCGCTGGCTCGATCTCGTCCTGATGATGAAAACGCTCTAGGCCGCTGACTTTCCCCACACGCCCCGCTAGAGTGGCCCCATGTCGATCTGGACCCGCATCGCCCAAGCACTCTCGGCGCTGACGAAAGGTGAAAGCCTCTCGCAGGTGTTCGAGCGGCTGATGGGACCGCCCGAACGCTCGGTCGCCTTCACGATCGCCGTCATCGCTCTGGGCGCCAAGATGGCCAAGGCCGACGGCACGGTGACGCGCGACGAGGTTGCGGCCTTCCGCACCATCTTCACCATCGCGCCCGAGGACGAGGCCGATGCGGCCCGCGTCTTCGACCTGGCGCGTCAGGACGTGGCGGGCTTTGACGCCTACGCCCGAAAGATCGCGGCCATGTTCGGTGCGGGCGACCGGGTGCTGACGGACCTGATGGAGGGGCTCTTCCACATCGCGCTGGCCGACGGCGAATATCACGCGGCCGAGGCGGGTTTCCTTGCCGAGGTCGCGGGGATCTTCGGCCTGAGCGAGCGCGATTTCCGCGCGCTCGAGCGGCGCTTTGCGCCCGGCGAACATCCCGATCCGTATGAGGTCCTTGGCCTGCCCCACGGCGCGCCGATGGCCGAGGTGCGCAAGGCCTGGCGGCGGGCGGTGCGCGAAAGCCACCCCGACGGCATGCGCGCGCGCGGCGTGCCGCCCGAGGCGATCAAGCTGGCCGAGGAACGGCTCGTCGCGGTCAACCGCGCCTGGGACGAAATCGGCGGCAAGGTGCCGGCGTGAGCGATCCAAAGCCACGGCCCCATCGCATCGCCACCTACAACATCGAATGGTTCAACAGCCTGTTTGACAGCCGTGGCCGCCCGAAAGAGGACGAGAGCTGGTCGTCGCGCTACGAGATCACCCACCGCCGGCAGCTCGACGCGCTCGGGGCTGTGCTGCGCCACGTCGATCCCGACGCTCTGATGGTGATCGAGGCGCCGGACGACGGACCGGGGCGGCACACCGTCGACATGCTGGAAACCTTCGCCGCGCGCTCGGGCCTCAGGGCGCGGAAGGCGGTCTTCGGTTTTGCCAACGACACCCAGCAGGAAATCGCGGCCCTTTACGACCCCGACCGCCTGACGCTCCGCCACGATCCGCAAGGCGGCGGCCCGGCCGAGGCGCCGCGCTTTGACGCGACCTTTCCGGCCGACCTGACCGGCGACGGGCGCGAGACGCCCATGGCCTTCAACAAGCCGCCCCTGGAACTTGCGGCCCTGACCGCCGGCGGCACCGCGTTCCGCATGATCGGCATGCATGCCAAGTCGAAGGCCCCCCATGGCGCGACGACGCCCGAGGCGGTGCGGCGGCTGGCGATCGAGAACCGCCGCAAGCAATTTGCCGAATGCCGGTGGGTGCGGGGGAGGGTGCTGAATATTCTGGCCGCCCATCAGCCGGTGATGGTCATGGGCGACCTGAACGACGGGCCGGGCCTGGACGAATATGAACAGCTTTTCGGCCGGTCGGGCGTCGAAGAGGTGCTGGGCTGGAACGAGCCGCGCGCCACGCGGCTCTTTGATCCGCACGCCAAGCAGGCGCTCGGCCAGCGCAACGCGGCGGCGCCCACCACCGCCCGCTTCTACAACGACACCGAAAAGCGCTACTTCACGGCGATCCTCGACTATCTGATGGTGTCGCAGGACCTGCGCGCCCGTCGCCCGCGCTGGCGCATCTGGCACCCGTTCGACGATCAGGCCTGCTATGTCGACGATGAACTGCGCAAGGCACTTCTGGACGCTTCGGACCATTTTCCCGTCAGCATCGACATCGCGCTGGATTAAGCGGGACCAAGGGTCGGTCCATTCGTTACGGGTGGCAGGGGCCGTTTACCCTGCCATGCGAAGGCCCCGTCATTTGTCCCGGCCGATGGCCCAAAGGCCATCGGCCAGCGCCCGCCCCGCCCATGGCGGGCGCTCTCGCGCCCACCGGGGCAGGCGCGCCGGCCCATGGGGCCCATGACGGCGGCGGTCCAGCGGACATGTTCCGATACGGTCGGGGGAAACCCAGTACGCTTCCCGATCCCGCCCGGGCCCGGCCAACCTGGTCGTAGGGGCCTCCAACCCCTAAAGCCGCGCGATCCGTTCGGTCAGCAGGTCGAAGAAGGCGTCGCGCTTGACCCCGCCGATGAAGAGCGCGTTCGGCGCGCCGTCCGTGACCCGCCACCAGTCCGCGACTGTCATGCCGCGCGTGTGCCGCCCCTCAAGCTCGATCGCCACATGGATCTGGCGGCCCGTGAACAGGTCCGGCTGCAGAAGGTAGGCGATGACGCAGGGGTCATGGAGCGGCGCGCCGAGGCTGCCGTATTTCGCGGTATCGTAGCGTTCGAAGAAGTCGGTCCAGCTCGCGACCGCCCGGCCGGCCTCGGTCCCCAGCCCGCGCATCCGTTCGACCCAGTCGCGCGAGGTCAGCGCCTTGTGCGTCACGTCGAGCGGCAGGACGACGATCGGCACGCCCGAGCGGAAGACGATGTCCGCCGCCTCCGGGTCGACGTAGATGTTGAACTCGGCGGCGGGCGTGATGTTGCCTACCTCGAAATAGGCGCCGCCCATCAGCACGATCTCGGCGATCTTCGGGGCGATGTCGGGCGCCTTGGTAAGCGCGGTCGCGATGTTCGTCAGGGGGCCAAGAGGGCAGAGCGTGACCGACCCCGCAGGCTCGCGCCTGAGCGTCTCGATCAGGAAGTCGACCGCATGGCCGGGCGCGAGCGGCATGGTCGGGTCGGGCAGGGCGATTCCGTCGAGGCCGGTCTTGCCGTGGACATGTTCGGCGGTGACGAGGCGCTGGGCCAGAGGCGCGTCGCAGCCGGCAAAGATCTTCATGTCGCGCCGCCCGGCGAGTTCGCAGATCACCCGCGCGTTCTTCTGCGTCAGCGCCAGCGGCACGTTCCCCGCGACGACGGTGATCCCCAGCACCTCGAGCTCGGGCGAGGCCAGCGCCAGAAGGATCGCCACCGCATCATCCTGGCCGGGATCGGTGTCGATGATGATCTTGCGGGGGTGCGGCGCGGCGTGGCTCATCGGGGGCTCCGTCTGGTGTCTGGGGTCCGAGACTGGCGCGGGACGGGGGTGAAGTCCAGTGGGGCCGGCGGGATGCGACCGGGGCGCGACGGTTCGGAAAGGAACGAACCGCAGCCTGAATCCAGCCCAAAAGCGGCCATAATGGCCGGACAAGGTTAAGGAAATCTTTCCTTCAGCCGGACAGCGCGCCCGATGATTCCCCAAGGCCAGACCATCCATCTGCATGTCGGCGGCACGACGACGGGGGCAGAGGACCAGATCGTCTTTCTGGCCGCGAACCGCTCGGGCCTTCGGCGCGCGGGCTACGGGCTGGCCTGCTTCGACCCGATGGGCGCTGCGGCGAACAGCCAGGGCGACCTGCTGCCCGCGCCGGGCGGGACCGAGGCTGACCTGGCCGAGGCCGCTGCGCGGATTGCGGCCCGTATCGCACCCGACCGCCGGGCCGGCGCCACGGGCCTGATCCTGTCGATGCCCGATCTTGCCGGCCCCCTGCCGGAACTCCTTCTGGGGCGCTTTCACCCGAACGCCCGCCTCAG
>Ga0209571_1000445_pt1 | contig 46128 bp, 38 predicted proteins | sample EBPBio102011_DNA_FD_185866 | JGI IMG/M metagenome (GOLD analysis project Ga0209571, IMG submission 185866) | Wastewater treatment Type I Accumulibacter community from EBPR Bioreactor in Madison, WI, USA - Reactor 1_1/10/2011_ DNA (SPAdes)... | ecosystem: Engineered > Bioreactor > EBPR >... | reverse complement strand
GAAGAAGCCCGTCGCCGATGGGCCGAACGCTGTGGACGATGCGGTAACGGCGGTTGGCGATGCGGTGTCGGCGAGCGTGCCCACCGTAAAGGCGACGCGCAAGCGGGTGTGGTACTGAGGGGGTGGGGGTGTTGGGTGATGGAACCGAATGAGATAACGACGCCAGAGCAATATCAAATTGCTAAAAGAGTAATAGCGCGCAAATGCACGACATGGGCAGAGCGCTCGCGACTAATAGCGATGGTGGATAAATACAAGAGAGTGCGCTCGCGTGCATCTGCCAAGGAAAAAGAACGGATACGGCTTGCAGAACTGGACGCTCGGCGCGCGTTACAGGACGCCCAACGCGAGATACGGAACGAGAAACAACGAATAGCACGAGCGAAGGTAGATGCGCGAAAGGCGCAGAAAAACGATTTCTCCTATATCGGAGCACGTTATGGGCGATTGACAATTACCAGCGTTCGACGCGACGAAATAACGAGTTTTCGACACGCTAGGGCACATTGCGTTTGTGGCAATGTTAAGGAATACAGGTTAGACAATCTTCGCAACGGCAAGACAAAATCCTGCGGATGCCTCAAAGCGTTAAACCCTACCGATTACATCGGATCCGAATACGGTGAATTAACTATTACCGATATGTGGTCAGAAAAAGACGGTGCAGAAAGGCTTAGATGGAACGTCGAAGCACAATGCCATTGTGGCGACCGTTCAACATACCGACTCGACTGGCTTCGATATGATGAAATTAAACGCTGTTTTACGTGCTCCCCATCTTCGTTATCACGATTTACCGTGCCAATAGACGCAGAGGCTATAACTCCATGTCTATCATAAATATCAACGCGCTATTCGCCAAACTTTATGCGCTCAGAATTATCGCTGCTGCGCTTTTAGCAGGTGAGCTATTCATTCAATGAACACACCCCAACCCCAATAGCGGAACGCAACGACACCCAACCCGCTAGTAGTGCTTCAGGCTACTAGCGGGTTGAGCGAAAACACTAGTCAAGATTGGATTGCGTCTTTATGCCACATTACCGGCCTACCATCAATACGTTTCTCGAACGCAAATGCGTTTATTTGCTGCTGGTCAGCGTCGCCTTACGCATCCGAATGGCGTAACCAATGGCAAGCAAGGAAAAACAACCCGACGCGTTTGGATGGATCAGCCTAGGCGGCAAAACCCGCCACTATCGCAACGTAGTCACAGGCGAAACGTTAAGCCGTCGCGCTTACCGGCAACAGCACCAACTTGGCGGACAGCGCATCGAACGCGTTGCCGCATCCCGCGACTTACCCAATATCGCCAACATCAAAACGCAAAAAGCTAGAGATAAACAGATAGAATTGCGTTTAAGGATTTCCAATGCCATCGCTGAAATTAATCAGGGAAAGAAAACGAGCAGCGTATTATCCAAATATCATGTGACATGGGAGCGTATCGGATACGAAAGAGCGAAAATCTCTCCTACCGTTGTTGTGCATGTCTACGATAATAAGGGCGTCGCGCATGAGGTTACACTTAGTCACTGTATGGCATCGTCAATTGGTACATACCTCGAAGCAACAAGAAGAAAAGATAAAGATACCCTAAAATTATATAGTGAGATGCAGTTGATTGATGTTGCGACTGGCGACGTGATAACGCTCCCACGATACGACGCTCGCATTCCAGCGATTATTTCACGAACGGGAATGCACATAAAGGAATATAAGGGTAAAAGGAAAAGTCGTTATGCAGCATGACATAGAGATATTTAGCCCGCTTACCCGCCGTTATATTGATCCGGATAGCCTACCCACGGCTAAACCACGAAAAACGCCCGCCAAGACCAAGAGCGCAACGCGTCGTGCAAAGGAGGAAAAGAAAACAACTCGCAAACGCAGTATACCTATTGTTTTCTTCGATACAGAAACGACCACTGATCCTATGCAAGTCGCAAGAATTGTCCAATTCGTTGTACGCGACGTAGATGGTTGCAGGTTTGACGGAATTGCCATTAACGACAAATTACTAGAAGATAGCGAAATCTCTACGATAAGAGCGTACTGTTATGAGCAAAATTTACGTTTTGTACCTAGTATTGGTTCGTTTGTGCAGGACGTTCTCTATGAATACGGGTTTAACCAGAACGGGCGTATTGTCGGGTTTAACCTGCCGTTCGATCTGGCTGCAATCTCAGCGGCGCAAGGACGTGTGCCAGTGGATTTCGTAGCCGATAACACGGCGATAAAAAACAAAGACGACGTTCAGGATGTGGGCCAAGCCAAGCCGTATGATCCTTTCAAACGCTCGCGCAAGGATTTTTTCAAACAGGATGGTTTCTCGCTCATGCTGTGCGATTGTGGTACGCGCGGTTACGTCTGCACGAAACATCCGCGAGCGCTCATTCGCAAACTCGGCCCGCAAAAATATGCGTTTAGGTGGTCGGCTGCGTGCTACGTGGAAAAAGGAAAAGAGCCGGTTATCAGGAAAAGTCATGGGCACTTTCTGGACTTACGCGTTATCGGCAAGGCAATACGCGTAATCAGCAAAAAGAGCCTAAAGGACATGTGCTCAAATTACAGCAACAAAATGCCGCTGGCGCGTTTGTCGGAACTATGGGGCACATATCTTAAAGAGTATGAATATGACTTGTTGAACGACGCCAACACACATTTGAGCGACAAAGAGCGTGACAGGATGCTAGCGCGCCAACGGAACGGAATAACGGCAACTGGTGATTACCCGTTTAAAGCTATAAAGACTGCACATGGTGGCGCTATTGACTTCCTATATCTTGATTACGCGATGTTGGATGTTTACGAGAGCGAATTGTTGCATGATGCTATTGTCTCGGAATATCTAGTGCACGATTTACCAGTGCCGATACAAAACATCTATAGTGAAGCGTCGCTTGCCAAGGCTTACTACACGAAATTGGGTATTAAGCCATTCCTCAAGGCACACCCGGATTTCCCGAAAGACGTTATCGGCTACGCCATGCAGTCCTTTTATGCAGGACGCACGGAATGCCGTTACCGCAAATCGCTGTGCGAAGTGGTCTATTGCGATTTCAAAAGCGCGTATCCTACGGTTAATTCGCTGCTGGGGTTGCAGGATTTTATCCTCGCGGAACGCATCGAAGTGGTGCGCGGGGAGCGTGCCCGTGCGAGCGTCGAGCAATTGTTGACCGAGTTCAGCATTCAAGGCGTGAACTGGCTGCGGAACCGCGCCAACTGGCGTCGGCTGCACTATCTGGTAAAGGTCTACCCGAATGGTGCGCTATTGCCGTTGCGCACGGATTTCAACGGCGATGGCGTTCCCAATGTGGGTATGGCTTATTGCCACCCGACGGCGGATATGAAATCGGGGATGTGGTTCACCATCCAGCACCTGTTGCAAGGAATGCTCCTCGGTGGCCGCTCGTATGAAATCCTGGATGTGGTCGAATTGGTGCCGCACGGGCGCTATCCTACAAAGCCAATCACGCTGCTAGACGGTTCAGAGATTAATCTAGCCACTGACGATTTCTTCACGTCGATAATCGACCTGCGCGACGTTATGAAAGGCAAAATGAATAGCGCTAAAACGCAAGCGGAAAGGGATGCATACAATAGCGTGCAGGGAACGTTAAAGCTTCTGGCAAACTCGGGAAGCTATGGCATTCTAGTGGAGTTCATAGCGGATAAGCTGCCTGAACCCATCAAGGCGACATCGTACGCGGATTGTGAATACGATATAGCCGCAGACGTTATCGACAAACCGGGTAAATGGTTTCTCGGTCCGCTCGGTTCATTCATAACAAGCGCATCATGGCTGTTGCTCGCAATCGGGGAAACGCTCGCGGGTTCCCATGGGATACGCATTGCCTACTGCGATACCGACAGTCTGCTATTCCGCAAGCCGGACAACATGGAGCGGGAAACTTTCTATAGGGCGATAGATAGCGTCCGTGATTGGTTCAAGGACTTGACACCCTATCACAAGGTCAGCGACGGATTGCTGAAGCTTGAGGATCATAATTTTAAGGTGAGAGATCATTCAAAACTCCCAGACGGGAAGACGGATGACGGGCTCCCGAATATCCATGGCGGAGAGCATGAGCCACTGTATTTCTACGGAATTTCCAGCAAGCGCTATGTTGCGTTAAATATCATCGAGCGCGATGGCGTGCAGGTGCCGTACGTACGAACATCCAGCGAGCATGGATTGGGGGCTTATCGCGTTGTCGAAGGTGCCGAGAAACGATGGGCTGAACGCTTGGCCAGTAAGCCGGAATTACAGAATGTAGCCTTCAACCACTGGTGGCGCGATATGCTGTATCTGGAATTCCTACTGGCTTACCTCAATGGTAGAGAGTTCACGCGTTCCAATATTCCGGAACTGGATACGCCCGCGTTCGCACAAATCACTATAACTGGTTGGCACTTATACTATACGTATCGTAATTGTGGCATACGCCCGTTTTCGTTTTTCACTACGGTGCCAGCGGGTTGGCAAATAGACAACTCAAACCGCAATAACCCACAAGATATAAATGAACATAAGAAAAAAGGCCTGTATACAGGTTCGCGAGATGAATTTGAAGATTTGTCGGCTATCAAGTGGCTTAGCCTACACGATAACAAGCAAATATATCCGGCTAATTTAGCGTGGTTAGGTGAACTGCTAGCAGGATATTTTGATCATACCGATACAAAATGGCGCGATAGCGATGGCGTCGGCCAGATGGAATACAAAACCGTTCTACTTTCTGCGCCACGCCATTGCGGCAAGGATACCAACGCGAGAACTGATCTGGATGATATCGGGGATGATTATAACGAAGAGAACGGTGATGTTGAAACGCTGCCATATCAGACGAGTGGTTTGATCGATGAATACACAATCTCTGAAATAGAATGGTTAACAGAATGCAAAAATGAACGCAAGGCGTTGCACCATAACGTATCGGAGAGTGATCTAATTCACTTAGGCTTTCCCACTACAGGCGATTTACAGAGATGGGTTCACACCGTTGGGGTGGGCGAAACGGCTAAAGAGTTGGGGATTGATCGCAAAACTCTTATGCGTTGGATTAATAAATTCGACAACGCCAAGCCGGACGCGAGGATGGCGCTTTACAGCCGGTATCGAAAATGGAAAGAACGGCGGGATATCCCTTACGATATTGCGCGAAAGATGCGCGTTGACTGGAAAACCATGATCCGTGGGGATTTGGACAGCGAGCAAGCGCGAGAGCGTGTTGCTGCAATAGCTAAGGCCCTGGATTGCACGCTATCGAAGATACAGCGGATAGCGGATGCGCGGGAACTGCCGTCATTGGAGTTGGGGCGGAAGATTTTGGGGTGGCTGGATGGGAATGACGAGACGTTTTCGTTGGTGGCGTAGGTGTGCGGCTAGTATGCGTTTGACGAATTGGAATAAATGAGATAATGCTTCGTGTTTTGGATTTGTTAAGCACAGCGTGGATGAGTGCTCGCGATGCACGTAAGCTGACCGCAGCCACCAATGACTACCCCCGTCGCAGCAATGACTAACGCCAAACTCGGTGTCGATGGGAAGCGTATGGTTGCTGAGGGTCAGTACAAGAGAGGGAAATCATTTGTCGGCGCCGCCATTTTGCTTCGACAGAACGGCGGGTGCGAATTCGTTGTGCTTTATCTTCTACTCCAAGGCATCGAGAATGTGCTTAAGGGGCTATTGCTCTACATTGATTATGAAACGTATAAACCGATGCTAAAGAAGTCAATAGGTCATAATCTGTTAAAACTTACAGCCGAAGCAGCAGAAGCTGCGGGCCTATCACCCTTAAGACCAGCCCTTCGCGACGAAGTTGATTCCCTGAACACGTTGTACTCTAAGCATATTCTTCGCTATAGTTCTACTTACGACATATTTGTTAATCCAAGCACGATCCAGAGCCGACGCGTATTTTATCGTATAGGTGCCTTACTTCGTCTCGTGGAGCGTAAGGGCCTTGTCGGTGGCTGCTACGCCATCTAACCATTACGTTGAATAGACCAACAACAGCAAGAGAGCGGTTTCTAATGGTATTAGGCGGTAATTAGGTCGATGACGGCAAGAGAAACGCGTGCCTTTGCCTCCGTAATATCGCTGACAATTATCTGATAGAAGGAAATTATCTCGCTACACTAGGTGTCCTAATTCGGTCTATCACCGCAAGTCACTTGTGTTCCCGTATATTCAATGCCGTCGTGAAAGTAAATGTCTTTATTGTCCATCTCGGTGTAACATTCTGGTGGAATTATTATACAATGGGCCACTACATTCCCATACGCATTCTGCATCGTGAGAGCAGCTTCTTGCTTGCATCGCTCTTGATAACCAGCTATTTCGCCGTATAGCAAATTGCCAGCTAGGTTCATGACAACTAAAAGAAACGGCGCATCCATTCGAGTACTCGCTATGGGATTACGTTCTGATTTTAGTCTGTGTGGTGTGGCACGTGTATGCCTAACTGTGCGTGTTGTCAGGATCATTAGGTTCCAACGAGTGTGTTTTATGCCTGCACCTATCTTGCATTAAAAAAAATTTAGGCATAACTTAAGATTAATGATGAACTGCTCGCGCCTCGTCGTCGCATCTTCGACATTAATAGCGGTTGCCTTACCAGTTCGCGGATCTGGATAGTATGTTATATATTTGTGAAGCGTTACATCGTTAAACGCTTTTGTTAGAGCTGCATCGTTTGAACCAAATGTTACGCCTAGATTATGTGCAAATACGTTTCTTATTTTGGCAATTCCACGCATCGCATTCCAAATTAATTTCTCGCTAACAACGCTAAACGGCTTAATTCCGTGGTCGGCGCCCCATAACATGTAAAGTATATCAACTTGTGGCGAAATGGGCGCAAGTGGTTTATCTAAATCAAATAAGCGTGCAACCCCATGTTTATCATTCGCCATCCGCTCCCTCAAGGTTCTTTCTACGGCTTCCTCAAGAAGGGCACCGCCTAATACGGCTGTTACAACATCATCGTCGGACGTTAATATCCTAATTATGGCTTGCATCTTTTCACTGTGATCGCCGAAGAGTGGCCACACCATGATAGAACCTACTACCAAGGAAAGAAACATTCGCCAATCGTATACCCTTAACCCGTTAGAGGTTTGTACGTAATCCTAATATGCACGATAATTGAACAACTTAAACGTTTCCGGAATTATCCCAGTGAACTGGATAAGTGACGCACGCCCCACCGTCGCCAAATCATACGAGAACGGCGCTCCGAAATCGATAGCGATCGATCCGCTGCAACCCGAGTTCGAGCCTGCCCGCTGGTCTATACCGTTCAAGCCCGCAAAGATCATGGCCATTCCGCAGCATGGATGGCGCTTGCGGGTTACGCGCGGGATGCTGGAAATTGGCGCACGGGGAGTTTCCGATACGCTTTATCTGGAACCTGCCGAACTGCGCAAGCGTGCGATCTATCTCCTTAATTCGTCGGGCGTTATCTACGGCGGCGCAATACCGTGGTGTCTGGAAAACAATGTCTTGTTGGCGATGCGCGTTGAGCAGGATGATATCTTCAACGTGGATCACAGAACGTCGTTCGTCGTTCTGACTGAGGAAAATATCCTACAGAAACCCACGACGCGAGCCAGGCAGTATGCGGCAGCACCGTTGCCGATAGCGAAGGCTTTGTTGCGTGAGCAATTTCGACGAATGGCTAAGGAATTAAAGAGTGTTGATCGGGAATGCGCTCGCTATGAGCTATGGCTGAATAAATCCCGTAGTATACGGGAGTTGATGCACGCGGAAGGGCACGTCGCCAGAACATACTGGCACTTACGCGCATTCCGCCTGCAATTCTCCGATGACAAAACTTTTCCGACACGTTGGCGTGTGTTCCGTCAGCGTAAGTCTAGAGTACTTGGCAGCAATAATCAGAACGCAACTCACCCGATTAACGCATTGCTGAATTATTCGTATGCCATTGTCGCGGCGCAATTGCGCCGCGCTATTGTCGCCAGCGGGCTTGATCCGTGCTTCGGGTATTTGCACGCTGATTTGGATTACCGGGATAATCTCGCTTATGATCTTATGGAATTGCTACGTTGCCGAATTGATACGGATGTGTTGTCATGGGCGCGCCGACGCGTTTGGAAACGTTCAGATTTCTTTGTGTTTCTTAATGGGGTGGTCCGGCTACCGGATGAATTAGCCGCCGCGCTTGTTCCTGTGGCACTGCGGACGGATGCGGAATTGGAATGCGCTATAGCGTTAATGTTACGCTGGATCAGGTTGTCAAGTTCGACAAGGACACGCCAAACGCCGCGTACGCGTGGCGTATCCGAAAGCCACCAAGCGTCAACGCCAGATTGATATCGAACGCGGTTTGAGCGTCAACGCCTAGCGCTCGCCTAAGAGCATAGTGCATCGGTATGTGTGTGTGGATAATTCCCCGTTTTGTAGGTGTAGGCTTGGCGTCCGGCTCGTACAGTCCGATCGACTTATACGCAGCCGCTTGCGTGATGCGCCGCCCGTTATGGAGGATATAAACGTTAACGCGGCGGTTGGCTGATTGTTCCTCTGGCAGTGCCCACCGACAATTCGCCTTGCAGTAATTCCCGTTGTTATCTATGCGGTCGAGCGTGTGCCGCACCACCGGACTTGTTCCGGTGGTCGGGCGCGGCGACATATCGGCAACGAATTGTGTGTAAGTCTCCCATTCACAGCGAATGCCGCGTGCACCGTATAGGCCATATGACTTGTGTTTTGGATTGTTGCATCTGGCGAGAATGCCATAGTAGATGTTTCGCACTGTAGAACCTAACTAACAAATATTTTTTGGTTCATCTATAACCACATAAATCCTTTTCTCACCGCTATTGTAGCGGCCTGCATTAAACAATGCCTCACATACAAGCCCATCAATTACATATCTCGGTTTTGGCCTTGGCTTTGGAGGATTGCGTCGCGTTTCAGGAACCGTTTCATGAACCCTTTTTCGCTTGTATGGTGAACTAAACAGTGGTTGATATGTTAAGCCGCCTTCTGTAACTGGCCCCGGAGGTTTTGGCTGCATTCCATACAGAGGCATTTTCCATTTGTAATCTAGTGGACCAGTGGCAACCAGATTGGGGTTACGACTCGTCGTGGCTCGCATCATTTCCATAAGCGTAGGCGGACGATTATCATTCGCCAGTTTCATTTCAAGATCGACGAACCACAAATCCATTTCCGTAATCGGCTCGCCAATTTCCTCTTTAACCGCTACATTGAGCGCCATTGGACGATAGCGCAACCCGCGTTCTTCGGCGAATTCCAGTAAGCGCTTTGTCATAGACATATCTAATCATCCTTTTACTGATACCGGACCATTGAATGATCCGGCTGTGGATCATGCGGCATTGCATGAATTCGTTGTGCGTCATTCTGCGGCTTGTGTTCATTGCTGTTACTCACTTTCGACTTGGGTTGATTATTTGACGTGGAGGCATGCACTCGCACTCGTTGCGAGTGATTATTTTACAGAGCGATGGAAAGATTTCTACGCTTCTCCTTATTCAGATTGGCAACTGCTTCCCTTTGCAGACATCCACACGAGCGCGTATGTCCACTGGTAAGGGCATACCCATAAACCACACGCTCTTGCCCACAATCACAAACGCACCGCCATTGGGGTTGGCGCGCAACCTGCACGCCCGCGCCCGCATATTCCAGAACGGTTAAGCGAGTGAATTTCCTACCAATCATAGATGTCGTATCTCGCTCATATAGTTTAGTCATGTGTAGTAAACCGTTTGTGTCATCACCAATCAAGCGATGGCCGCGCGCATTTTCGATGCCGCACTAATTGCCTTTCGCGGGTCCATTTCCCCACTAACCATTGCCTGTAAGCCAAATGCGAATAACAGGATGATGGCCGTTAGAATAAATAGTGGAATTAGAACTTCCCTTATTACCCACCCTTCCACATTAATTCCGAGAAATGACAACAGCCCGCCGCCAGTACCACCTAGTGCCTTAGGCGCAAAGCGCTTGCCGAAATCTAGTAAATCTTCTACTACGCCAGTTGTTGCCGCGTTTTCAATCTTTGGCGATGCGGCGTCATCTGTAGAAGCACCATTGAGTATCTTGTTAGCATAGTCACTGCCCGCTCGTCTGTTCATGACCGCGGTATTGGCGCCTTGGTTGTAGCCGCGTAACGCGTTGTAATAATCTCCGAATTTGTCTTTCATTTGTGCCAGATACTTCGCGCCGTATGTCAGATTGTAATAGGGATCGAACACGCGCGACATGTCGCCGTTAACATCTGCGACCGCCGCGCTACCTACCTGCGTAAGCCCGTAGTGTGTTCCGGTCTTGTAATCTTTCGCGTCCGGGTTAAAACTGCTCTCGGTGTTGACGAGAGACACGAATATATTTTCGTCAATTCCATGTTGGCGAGCTATCTCGCGCGCCATTCGTTCGTATTTTGCTTTAGCTGTTTCGACCACTGGTTAAACTCCCATCAACGCGCATGCACTGGGGCTTAATGCGCTAAACGTTGCGGTTGCCACTCCCCATAAGAGCGGTAGCACCTTTCCAGAGATGGACACACCCACTTGCTTTCGACCCGCTAGCAAAATGACGACTTTGCTAGCGGGCCAATTCGCTTTGAGCATGAGCGGATCAGAAGTAGGCGCCTGTAAGCGTTCGTAAGAGCTTATCCAAGGCGCCGCCGCTTTCCTCAATTACCTTCTTTGTGTTGCTTTTCGGGTTTACCAACAGCGTAATGACCGCGATACCGACGACCGCCATCAAGATCGCGGTAATACCGTCTAACATTTCCTTTGAGGGATTGGACATTGTAACTATCCCCTAGAAAGACGGCTCGCCATAAGGGCTTTACCACCCCCTCAGTACCACACCCGCTTGCGCGTCGCCTTTACGGTGGGCACGCTCGCCGACACCGCATCGCCAACCGCCGTTACCGCATCGTCCACAGCGTTCGGCCCATCGGCGACGGGCTTCTTCGCTTCGGCGACTGGCTTCGTGGCGATAGCGGGCTTCGGTGCGTCAGTGACCACCAGCGAGCCGAGTTTCTCCACAACGCTTTCCGCGAGAGACATGATCCTGTCGTTCTGCGCTTCCATAAGATCAAGCGAGCGGTTGACGGTGTTGATGGCTTTCCCGATATCGGTATCCTGCAAGCCAGTGAACATTTGGCGAGCCATCTCACGCACCGTTTCGGTGGGGTTGAGCGACGGGCGCCCGAGTTTCTTGCGAACGGTAGTTGTTTCTTCGCTTTCGCCAGTGTTGAGATTATCGGGAATGTTCTCTGCGTTAGCCATAACGGTAGTGCTCCTTACTGAGATTAATCCTATTCATGCAGGCTAGGATTGCGCCTGTTTTGAGGTTTCAAATTCTTCCACTGTCGCACGAGCGATAAGCGACGCCCCGATTGCCAACAGGCACCGAACCACACCCGATCGATCGAAGCCCGTTGCTTTCTGTAGCAACGACATGTGGCGCAAATCTTCCATGTTCAGATAGCATCCAAGATTTTGCGGCTTTTCCAGTTCTGACATTTGCGACGGCTCCTTTCTTCACAGCGTTTAAAGTTCTAAATTTTGATAACTACGGATTTGAAATTATAAAAATTAAAATCTTGCCACTAGCCACGAGAGATTTAAATTTAAATCTGTAATCTGTAGACTAACTGTAGTCAAAATCCCTTCGATCGATAGGCGCCATTATGCCGTTACTTGGCCGAGACTTCAAGACCCTTTTGAAGAAAATAACCCTAAATCGGAACAAACCGAGGGCGCGAGCGGCCTCGGGCAGGCGGCTTCGGGCGAGCGGCCTCGGGCAGGCGTCGGGTGGGGGGCGACGAAGGGCTGTGCCTAAGCTATTGATTTTCCAATGATTTTCGCTTGAAAGACGTTGTGGGGGTCGAAAGTAAAGCGTGAAGAAACGGAGTAATGTCGAAGCACCCTTTACTTGGGGTCTATACTGGCGCTCATCTTGTAATGTACTTTGATTACTTGGTCGATTGCGAAGTAACGGTGCGGAATGTCTTGAAGGGGGGATAGTAGGGGAAATGCGCTAAAGTGTATGGAGTGGGGGCGGGTTTGGGGGGCGTCTTACACAACCCCCATTGGATCTGTCAGCAAATGTCGTCATTTGTCGTCACAACCGCCGCCACCCGCCGCCCGACACCAGCGCAAGCCCCCCTCCTTGCCACACGACACCACTGGCCAACAACCCACCAACCCAGGGGGAGACAACGCTGGAACCCCAACAACTGATGCTGCGGGCCGCGGGTGCACTGGCGGTGGGGTCGTGACGGCACCACGTTCCGTCCTGACTGCGGAGCCCTGGGAGGCGAGCGATGACGATCGAGGTTTATTGGGGCAGCGGCAGCCCCTTTGCTTGGGCGGTGCTTCTGGCGCTTGAAGTCAAGGGCGTTCCCTATCAGTCGCGGCTGCTCTCGTTTTCCGCGGGCGACACGCAGAAGCCGGAGTTCCTGGCGATCAGCCCGCGCGGCAAGGTGCCGGCGATCCGTGACGGCGGGTATACGCTGGCGGAGACCATCGCCATTCTCGCCTACATCGACGCGAGGCATCCCGAGCCACCGCTGCTCGGCCGCTCGCCGGAGGAAACCGGTCGCATCTGGCAAGCCATATCGGGTGGCATGAGCTACCTGCAGCCGGCGGCAGAAAAGGTCATTCACCCGCTTTTCAGAGGGGGCATCGCCGGCCGTGAGGATCAGGTGCGCGAGGGCGCCCGCGAAGTGGCGGAAGAGCTCGCCCGTCTTGCTGCCGACCTGGGAGACCATCCGTACCTGGCGGGGGACACGCTCAGCGCGGCGGATTTGGTCATCTATCCGAAGCTGGCGCTTTTCTTCCGGATCACGGCGCGAGGCGAGCTGAAAGCCCTCGACCTTGGTTTCGACGCCTGGCGCCAGTGCTGGCCGGCGATTGCGGGCTGGTTCGACCGCATGGAAGCCCTTCCCGGCTACGATCGGACCTACCCGCCGCACTGGCGCGAGGGCTGAGTCACCGCCTGACGGCGATGCGCGAAAGTTTAACCGGACGGCCGTGGTGCCGGTCAGGCTTTGACGCCGTGGTAGTTGCGGAGGAAATCGAACGTCGACTCGCAGTGAACGGCAGTGAACCCGGCCATCGACAAGGCACGGAGGATTGCGTCGGGCGGGACGCACTGATCGATCGTCTGCCAATAATAGCGCATGAGGCGACCCGCTTCAGGATTGTCCGTAGACCAGCGTGCGAGCAAAGGGAGCAGGCCGCCGAGGCAAAGCCGGGCGAGCCACTGCCCGAATGGCCGGGACGGCTTGCTGATTTCGAGGATCAGCACAGTGCCGCCCGGGCGCAGGACACGGCGGAACTCGGCAAAGGTCTCGATGAGATCGGGAACGTGCCGGAGCGCGTAGCCGAGGGTGAGGAAATCGACGCTCCTATCGGCGAGACACAGCGCTTCGGCGCGGCAGCGGACAAGAGGGATGCCGAGCGTCCGGCGTGCTTGCGCCAGCATGGCCAGACTGATATCGAGCCCGATCACATGCTCGGGAGACCCCGTTACCCTTACTGCCTCACGCGCGACCAGGCCAGTGCCGATCGCAACGTCTGCGACCTGCATCCCCGGGCGCAGGCCGGCCCGGATCAGCGACTGGCGGCGGAACCATGCTCCCGACCCGAGCGAGGCGAGCCGGTTGATCGTGTCGTAGTCGGCCGCCGTCCGGTCGAAAAGGTCGCAAACGAACGACGACCGCGACGCGGGATCGGCGTAATAGGCGGACAACGTGGGATGCGGCGGAACCTTCGTTCGGTTTTCGTTCACACCATTTCTGGCTTTCTGACACCGGTGGCCGGCTGCTAATGTCCGTCCACTTACTTCAGACCCCTTTTCCACTGCATTCCGGGGATCGGTCAATGGCCGAACGTGCGGAGGCTGCGGAGCCGTCATCGTGGGACGTCCTCGTTGTCGGAGGCGGACCGGCCGGCTCCACGATCGCGGCCCTTCTGGCCGAGCGCGGCCACCGCGTCGTCCTGGTGGAAAAGGATAAACACCCCCGCTTCCACATCGGCGAATCCCTGCTGCCCTTCAATCTGCCGCTGCTCGACAGGCTGGGCGTCCTGTCCGAGGTCGAGCGTATTGGCATGATCAAGTATGGGGCCGAGTTCATCGCGCCGGAATGCGAGGGCAAATGTTCGACGTTCCTGTTCGCCCGCGCCTTCGAGAAAAGCCTGCCTTACGCCTATCAGGTCCGCCGCTCCGAGTTCGACCACATTTTGCTGAAGAGCGCTGCGGCGAAGGGGGTGACGGTCGCTGAGCAATGTCTCGTCACCGATGTCGGGTTCCCGGGCGACGCCGGCGTCGTCGCCCAGGTTCGCGTTCAGGACGGATCACAGCAATCGTGGCGGGCGCGGTTCCTGGTGGACGCAACCGGACGCGACGCCCTTCTCGCTTCCAAGTTCGGCATCAGGGAGCGCAACCGGAAGCACAGCAGCGCTGCCCTGTTTGGACATTTCACCGGCGCCCGGAGGCTCCCCGGCAAGGCCGAGGGCAACATTTCAATCTTCTGGTTCAATCAGGGCTGGTTCTGGTTCATCCCTTTGGCCGATGGCACGACCAGCGTCGGGGCCGTTTGCTGGCCGGCCTACCTGAAGTCGCGCCGGACGGACCTCACCAGCTTCTTCTTCGAGACGATCGCGCAGTGTCCTGCCATCGCCGACCGGCTGCAGCAGGCGACGCTGATGACTCCGATTACGGCGACCGGCAATTTCTCGTATGAGTCGCAACGGATGTCCGGCACCAGCTACCTCATCGTCGGGGACGCCTTCGCGTTTATCGACCCGATGTTTTCGAGCGGTGTCTACCTTGCCATGAGCAGCGCCTTCCGTGCCGCCGATGCGGTTGACGACTGCCTGCGTTTCCCCGATCAGGCGGCCCGAAGCCTGAGGCGCTTTCAACGCACGACATTACGCGGCCTCCGCACCTACTCGTGGTTTATCTATCGGGCGACCACGCCTGCGTTCCGCAACCTGTTCATGCACCCTCGCAACGTCCTGCGGGTGGAGGAGGCGCTGATGTCGCTGCTGGCCGGCGACGTCTTTGGTCACTCGCCCATCCGCGGGCGGCTGCTCCTCTTCAAGGCCATCTATTACGCGGTGGCGCTGTTGCATCTGCCGAAGACAATCGAGGCCGGGGTTAGGCGGAAGCGCAGCATGGCGGTATCGTTTGGCGAGACGCAGTAGCGGCGATGCGATGCCGGAGCCTCAAAAGCTGGCCGTCCGCTACCGGAGCACCGCCGACTACGCACACATGGTGGCGGATGGCCGTCCGGCACTCCTCGGGGCTGTCCGCTTCAGCGAGGCGGTCGCTCGCAGCGATGCTCCCTGGCCGGAGGTCCCCGTGAGCCTCGCTCCGCTCGATACCCGGGAAATCGTCGAAGTCTGGATGACCCCGCGCGCGGTGACTTACGCGACGCTGGACGGCATTGCCTGCGGCTGTGACGGCTCCGTGCTCTTCGGCGGGTTCTGCGTCTTCGAGGCGCCGACGGTGCCGCTGGAGACGCTTGCCTGCGATGCCTACGGCCGGCTCTTCGATGTTCTCGATCGCAGCGGTTACGGACATTTGTGGCGGGTGTGGAATTATATTCCCCGCATCACCGCCACGGACGGCAGCATGATCCGCTATCACCGCTTCAACCTGGGCCGGCACCAGGCCTTCGTCTCGCGCCGCCAGACAGTCGAGGCGGCGCCGGCAGCAAGCGCGCTCGGCACTGCCGCCGGACCGGTCGCGATCTACTTCCTCGCCGGACGGCAACCCGGGCTCGCGGTCGAGAACCCCCGTCAGGTCAGCGCTTATCACTACCCCGAGCGCTATGGTCCGCGCAGTCCGACGTTCTCGCGCGGCATGATCGTCCCTTGCGAGGGGCTCTTCCTTGCGTCCGGGACAGCGAGCATCGTCGGCCACCGGAGTACGCACGGCGGCGACGCCAGTGCCCAGGTCGCCGAGATCGTGACCAACCTCACCGCCCTTTGCGGCCAGGCCGTTCTCCAGGGCTTCGCGACGGGCGTGAACCGGCCCAGGCTGAAGGTCTATGTTCGCCACCAGGAGCCTTCGGCCGCTCTGCGGCGCCAGATCGAGTCGGCTGGTGAGGCAGTCTATCTCGCCGCCGATATTTGTCGGTCCGAGCTTCTCGTCGAAGTGGAGAGCGTCTACGAGTAAATTTCCGGGGTCGTACCCTGATCGGCGCCGCAGGCACGCGGGGACGATCGAACGGAGGGACTTTGCCCACGCTACACCCGGATCGATCGTCGGGCGGCAAGCTTGCAGCGAACGAGTGGCGGCGGGTTTACGAGCACGTCGTCTTCTATGGCCTCCTCGCGGTGTTCGGGGTGCAGAGCTTCATCGTCAGCCTCATCGCGGCCTGCCTCCATCCGCTGCTGCCGCGCCGGTGGGGCAAGCCGCTTGGCCAGTTGATGATCGCGACAGGCTTCCGCCGCTTCCTGTTCCTGATGCAGGCCTGCGGCATCCTGCGGTGCGACCTGACGGCGTTGGACGGCCTCAGGGGCGAGCGCAGCCTGATCATCGCCGCCAATCACCCATCCCTTCTGGATGCAGTCCTGATCATCTCCCGTCTGCCGAGCGTGGTCTGCATCATGAAGGCGGAGATCTGGAACAACTGGTTTCTCGGCGGTGGCGCCCGCCTTGCCGGCTACATTCGCAACGATTCACCGCGCGACATGATCCGGCTTTCGGTGGCCTCGCTGTCGGCACCGCAGCAGCACCTGCTGATCTTTCCTGAGGGGACGCGAACGGTGGGCAGCGAACTCACCGCGTTCAAGAATGGGCTGGGGCTCATCGCGCGGCGCGCGGCGGTTCCGGTCCAGACCGTTTTCATCGAGACGAACACGCGGTTCCTCGGCAAAGGCTGGCCACTCTTCAAGAAGCCCGATTTTCCGCTGGTTTACCGCATCACCCTCGGCGAGCGTCGCCCGGCCGGCGAGGACGTTCGGACGTTCGTGGCTGACCTTCAGGGCTATTTCCGGCAACATTGCCGGTCCACTGGCGCCGCTACGCAAGAGCCCCGCGGTGACTGAGCCGTCGTCTTCGCATCTTGTGCTGATCCCGAGCTACAACACCGGCGACGTCCTGTTCGAGACGGTGCGTGACGCGAGACGCGTCTGGGCGCCGGTGTGGGTCGTCATTGACGGCAGCACCGATGGCACCGGCACGCAGTTGGGCGCCCTGCATCGGCATGATCCGCATCTTCGTGTCCTGCAGCTTGCGCGCAACGGGGGCAAGGGAGCAGCCGTCAGCGCTGGCCTGCGTGAGGCGGGTGCTGTCGGGTTCAGTCATGTCCTCGTCATGGATGCCGACGGCCAGCATCCGGCGCAGGCGATACCCCTGCTGATGGCACGCTCGATGGCGCAGCCCGAAGCCCTCGTCCTGGGCGTGCCGATCTTCGATGCGAGTGCGCCCGCCCTGCGTGTCAGGGGGCGGAAAATTTCGAACTGGTGGGCCAATCTGGAGACACTGTGGGCCGGCATCGGCGACTCTCTGTTTGGCTTTCGGGTCTACCCGACCGGCGCGCTGCGGGCGGTGATGGACGGCAATCCGTGGATGCAGGGCTTCGACTTCGATCCGGAAGCGGCCGTGCGGCTTGCTTGGACGAGGGTACCGCTGATCAACGTGCCCGTCCCGGTCCGCTATCTCAGCCAGGAAGAAGGGGGAGTCTCGCATTTTCGCTACGGGCGCGATAACGCACTGCTGACCTGGATGCACGTTCGCCTGATGTCGGGCTTCCTGAGGCGGCTGCCTGTCCTCGCCTGGCGCCGGGCCTGGCGCCGGCTCAGGCCATCGCACCATTGATCGAGATGATCTGTCCCGAAATGTAGCCGGCCCGTTCTGAAGCAAGAAAGGCGACCAGATCAGCAACCTCCTCCGGCGTTCCCGCGCGCTTCATCGGCACCAGGCGCTTGATCGCCTCGTCGTCGAAGGCACGTGACGCGGCCGGGGATTGGATGATGCCAGGCGCTACGGTATTCACGGTCACTCCGCGGCTGGCGAGTTCCAGGGCGAGAGAGCGGGTCGCACCATGCAGGCCGGCCTTGGCCGCCGCATAATTCACCTGACCGCGGTTGCCGAGGATTGCAGAGACCGAGGACAGATTGATGATGCGTCCCCACCGCGTCGCCAGCATCGGCAGGAGCAGCGGCTGGGTGACGTTGAAGAAGCCGTTGAGGGTCACATCGCAGACCCGCGACCATTGCCGCAGGCTCATGCCCGGCATCACTGCATCGTCGTGAATGCCGGCGTTGTTCACCAGGATTTGGATCGGGCCAGTCGCCAGCAGCACTTCGAGGGCTTGTCGCGACTCCCCGGCCTGGGTGATGTCGAAGGAGACGACGGACGCTGAACCACCGGCCGCGGCGATTTCCCCGGCTACCGCCTGCGCTGCAGCGACGTGTGTCAGCGCATGCACGTGGACGTGATTGCCGGCGGCCGCGAGACATCGGCAGATTGCACTGCCGATCGCGCCGCTGCCGCCGGTGACGAGCGCCCGTCTCAACGGGCTGGTCCTTCAAGAACGACCGCCGCGCGACCGGACAGGATAGTCGCGCCGGCGCAGCTCATGACAAAGTCGTAGATGACGCCCGTTCCCTCGGCGCATCGCCGGACGGCATCGATGACGAGCGGGGAAGGCAGGGTGTCGAGGCGCTGCACGCCGAGCTGCACGTTCCGCACGCTGGCGAGATAGCCGGGGCGCCCTGCCCCTGACGGTGTCGGCGCCGTGAGGCTGCCATGGATGGCCATTGCCTGCGCAGCGTACTCGATGCCGGCCGAGGCCGGGAGACAGCCATTACGGGCGAGCGGGTGACCTTCTCGCCGGTTGCTTTCCGCCGTGCAGCGGATCGCGTCTCCGTCCCAGGAAACAACCGCGTCGAGAAGGCACATGTCGCCGGCGTGCGGGATTAGGCGGGCCAACTCGTCCCTGCCCATCTCACCGTCCGCCCAGGTGATCTGGGAAGACCCTGACACCGAGCCGGCCTGTGCCGGTATGTTCGAGAACCACGTGCGTCTCCAGGCCCCGGGCGAGCGCCACGAGTACCGGCAGGATCCGGGCGGCCGGCGTGCCCCGCCGGAGTGCGTCGAGGCCTGCATCTTCGAGGCGGGACACATCTCGCGCCTCCGGTAGAAAATCGATGTCGAGCGCCGCGAACGTGCGGTCGTCGGCTTGGACGTCGAGGATCAGGGCGGCGGCAAAGGGCGCACCGATCGGGCGCAGGGCGCTGAGCGGTTCGAGAAGTGGCAGGTCGTGGATAACGAGGCCGACCTTGCATCCCTCCACCGTCGCCCGCACGGCCGCCTCGAGGAGACCTGCACTGGCGGTGGCATCGTACGCCGAAAGGCTGATCGACGGCTGATGCGATCTCGTGGCGATGCTCCAGTAGCCAGCCGGCGCGTTGTAGACCGAGTTCTGAAAGCGGGTCGGCGAGACCTCGCGCTCCGGAGACGCCAAAGTCTCGAGAATGGCGTCGATCGTCGCCGGGTCGCCTGTTGCCGTCGCGAAGACCATGGTGAGCACACGGACGTCGCAGGCTGCCTGGTTCGCTGCCTCTACCCCTGCAGCGAGGGCCAGCCTGACCGAAGGGATGGCCCGGCGGCGCTCGGCGGGGGGCAAGAGATCGCCGGCGGGCACGCTGATTTCAGTCGCCTCATAGCCGCTGCAGCCCGCAAGGATGTGCCGTCCGTCGTGCCAGCCGGCCAGTCCCGGCGCGCGCAGGCCCACCCCCGCGACGAAGACGCGCATCATCCACGGCATCCGAGGATGAGGCTGCAGTTGCTGCCGCCAAAGCCGAACGAATTGCTGAGGACCGTGCGCAGCGGCGCATCCCGAGGAGCGGTCACATAGTTACAGGCGAAGGCAGGATCGACGGACGTGGTGTGGATGCTGCCGGGGATCAGGCCGTGGCGAAGGGTCAGGATCGAAATGACGGCCTCGCTGATACCCGCCGATCCCAGCAGGTGCCCGATCAGGCCTTTGGTTGAACTGCAGGGAGTGCGTCGGCCGAACAGGCCGCTGATCGCACGATCTTCGGCGGCATCGCCGATGCGGGTGCCCGTGCCGTGGGCGTTGACGTAATCGATGTCACCCGCATCCAGTCCCGCCGACGCCAGCGCCCGCTCCATGGCGAGGCGGGCGCCGATCCCTGAAGGATTAGGCGCCGACATGTGGTAGGCCTCGCTGCTCTCGCCGATCCCGAGCAGCAGGACGTCGCCATCCTGCGGCGTTGCTTCCGGCTTTTCCAACAGGGCAAATCCCGCACCCTCGCCGATGGAGATGCCGTTGCGGTGGGTATCAAACGGCCGGCATGGTGAGGGTGACAGCACCTCGAGTGAGTGAAAGCCGTAGAGCGTCGTCAAACAGAGAGAGTCGGCGCCGCCGACGATTGCGGCATCGCACACGCCCGCAGCGATCATCCGGGCACCGCAGCCGATCGCGTTAGCCGTCGTCGCACACGCCGCGGAGACCGCCAGCATTGGGCCGTCGAGATTGAGATAGGAGGCGACGAAACTGGCGATCGAGAATGTATCGTGCGTCCCGGCGAAGTCGAAGGGGCGGCGGAATGCGCCGGTCTGCGGGTCGCGGTCACGGTACGCTTGCTCCGAGACGTGGATGCCGGATGTGGACGTGCCGACGACCAGCCCGATGCGCCTCGATCCGTATGTCCCAACCGCCCTTGCCACGGCAGTCCCAAACCCGTCCTGGTCGAGTGCCATGCGCGCGATGCGATTGTTCCGGCAGTCGTAGGCGGCAAACTCGGGCGGCAGGCTCGCGTCGCCGACGCCCGCAACTTCGCCAGTCCAGGTCGGCAGTGCTGCAGTCTCGAACCGGCATGGGCGAAGACCGGTCGCGCCCTCGCGCAAGGAAGACAACAAGGGGCTGAGACCGGCTCCGACGCTGCTCACGACAGCAACGCCCGAGACAGCAAGCGGCGAAAAGTGCGCTCTACTCATTGACCTTGCGAAAATCGGTGATCGGTCGCGGCGCGGCGACTATAGCAGCCTCACTGTTGAAAAGAAGGGCTCGCCTTGCCCCATTCGCGGGGAAGCGGTGGCGGCAACGGGCGATCGGCACTCCGGATGGTGCATGAGACAGCAATCGCCAGGCGGCCTCAGCGAAGATGACAAGGACGCCCGAACCCCTATAATGGCCCCTGCCCGAGGGGCATTCCCGACAGAAGACCTGAGCCGTCCAAAGGTTAAAAAGATGTCCGATACAGATGATCGGCAAGAACAAGCAAAACTCGCCCAATTGATCGTTAGCACACTCTCTCTCAATCTGCGACCCTCCGATATCGACGTGGACGCTCCCTTGTTCGGGGAGGGACTGGGACTCGATTCAATCGATATCCTCGAGATTTCACTGGCCGTTTCGCAAACCTACGGGGTGAAGCTCCGTTCGGACGACGAACGCAATGTCTCGATTTTCAGCTCGCTGCGCGCGCTCAACACGCACATCCAGCAACATCGCGTCCGCTGAGGCCGTCGCGAGGGGGTTTGTTCGGACTTAGGCGCGAATGGAGCAGCTTCCCTTCCTGAGGCATGAGAGCCTGGATGCGGTGCTGGCCTACCGGGGCGGCCGGCCGGTAACCGTGGGAAGATTTCTGGCTGACAGCGCCGCCCTCGCCACCGCTCTGCCGCCGTGCTCGGCGGTCGTCAACACCTGCGCCGACCGCTACCTGTTCGCCGTCGGACTGGCTGCGGCGCTCCTTCGCCGCCGGACGACACTCCTCCTGCCGGCGCGCGTTACGGGACACTGGGAGGAGATCGCGCAGCGCTATCCCGGGCACTGCGAGATTTCCGATGCCGGGATCGATGCCGGGATCGATGGCACGCCCATGCAGCAGGTCCTGGCGGGGGGACCCGAACGGGTAGCGACGTTAACCCTCCAGGACTTCGCCTTTCCCGGCGATCAGGCTGCGGTCATCGCGTTCACGTCGGGGACGACCGGGCGCCAGATGCCGCATCCAAAAAGTTGGGGATCGCTGGTGCGGAGCACGCGGGCGGTTGGCAAGATCTTCGGCATCGAACGGCTCGGCAGCGCCGCGATTCTCGGCACGGTTCCTCACCAGCACATGTATGGGCTCGAATCGGCACTGCTTCTGGCCACCCAGAACAAGAGCGCCTTCGACGCGGACCGTCCCTTCTATCCCGGCGATGTGCTGGCCCGTCTCGAAGCGCTTCCACGACCGCGGATCCTGGTGACGACGCCCATCCACCTGCGAAGCCTGGTCGCCGATGCCGGCTCGGCGCCGCCTGCCGACCTGCTGATATCCGCCACCGCCCCGCTGTCGCCGCAGCTGGCCGCAGCCGCGGAGCTGCGCTTCAAGGCACCGCTCAGGGAGATTTACGGCTGCTCCGAATGTGGCCAGATCGCCCACCGACGGACCGTTCGGGCTGCGGAATGGGAGTGCCTGGAGGGATTTCGTCTGCGTCAGGACGAGCGCGGCACGCTGGTAACGGGTGCGTGGACTTCGGAGGAGACCCTTCTTGCAGATACGATTGAACTGTTGTCGCCCGCCCGGTTTCTTCTGCACGGCCGCACGGCCGACCTCGTCAACATTGCCGGCAAGCGAACGTCTCTGTTCCACCTCGATTACCATCTGAACGCGATCGAAGGTGTGCTCGACGGAATTTTCTATATGCCCGACGAGGCCGCCGACAGCGTCACCCGACTTGCAGCCTATGTCGTCGGCGCACCCGGGGTTACGCCGGAGTTTGTCATCGACCGACTGCGCCGGAGCATTGACGCTGCCTTCCTGCCCCGGCCGCTGCGCTTCGTGGAGACGCTGCCCCGGGACGCCAACGGCAAGGTCACGCGTGCAGCCCTGCGCGATCTGGCGACGCCGACGCCGGGGCGGACGCCATGAGCGGACAGGCCATGAGCGGACAGGCCATGCGGGGACAGGCCATGCGGGGACAGGCCATCCGGCACATGCCGCTCGATCACCCCGCTGCTGCCGGGCACTTTCCGGGCAATCCGATCATTCCCGGCGCGGCACTGCTCGCCGAAGTGCTGGACGCGATCGCCTCCGGATGCGAAGACCCCCTTGTTCCGACCGCGATTCCGGCGTGCAAGTTCCACTCTCCGGTCCGGCCAGGAGACGTCATCGTCATCAACTGGACCGGCCTTGCCCCCGGCCTTACCAGCGCCGAGGCGCGGGTCACCTGCTGGGTCGAGGACCGCAAGGTGCTGACCGGCACCCTTCAATTCGGGCGCGCGGGGGGAGCGTGACGCCGCGCGTCACCTCGGATCGGGAATGGGCCACGCGCCCGGAGCGTGGCTCGGTTTCGATCATTCAGGTGATCGTGTGGATCGCTCGCAAGTGCGGAAGACCCCTCGCGCGCCTGCTGCTGTATCCGATCTGCGTCTACTTCATCGCGGCGTCACCGGTGGCGCGCGCCGCCTCGCGCGGCTATCTCCGCCGTGTGCTGCAACGCTCGCCGGGCCCGCGGGAGTTATTCCATCATTATCACACCTTCGCGGCAGTCCTGCTCGACCGGGTGTTTCTGCTCAGCGATCGCCACACGGAGTTCGATATCCAGGTTTTCGGTGACGAGATCTTGTGCGAGCTGGCCGCTCGCGGCGAAGGCTGCCTGCTGTTCGGAGCGCACCTCGGCAGCTTCGAAATCATCCGTACGATCGGCCGCCGCCTGCCGGGGCTCGTCGTCAGCATGGCGATGTATGAGGAAAACGCCCGCAAAATCAGCAGCGTGCTTGATGCGATCAACCCCCGATTGAGCGCTGGAATCATCTCGCTCGGCCGCTCGGAGGCGATGATCGAGGTTGCGGAGCGGCTGGATCGGGGCGAGTTCGTCGGCCTGCTTGCCGACCGCATGTTGCAGGGGGAAGACTCCGTCCGCATGCCCTTCCTCGGCGCGCCAGCCGCCTTTCCGCTCGGGCCGTTTCGCGTCGCGGCGAGCCTCCGGCGTCCGGTCGTGCTGATGATGGGCGTCTATCGAGGCGGGCGACGATACGATGTTTGCTTCGAGCCTCTGGCGGATTTCACCACGGTGACGCGCGAGCAGCGGAGCGAGGCTATGCTGGCAGCCGTGCGTCGCTTTTCTACCCGCATCGAGCAGGGGTGCCGCGATGCACCCTACAACTGGTTCAATTTCTATGACTTCTGGCACTAGCATGAGATGGCGGCAGCGATGCCTGCCGGCACTCTGTCTCGTCGCCGCGGCGTTCTGGGCGAGCCTGCCCGCAGCCGACGCCGACGACATCCAGAGCTCCCCCTGGACGCTCGATTCCCTGATGGCGAGCCTCGCCCACACCGAACACCGGACGGCCCGATTCACCGAGCGGCGATATCTGAGCGCCCTGGATCAGCCGCTCGACCTGTCGGGAACGCTCGCCTTCACGCCCCCGGACCGGCTCGAGAAGACGACCCTGTCTCCGTCGCGCGAACGGCTGCTGGTGGAGCGCGAGCGACTGACCATCGAGCGGGATGCCGAGCAGGGCGGTGCCTCGACATCGTCGCTTGCACAGCGCCAGACGCTTGACTTGAGCGAGCACCCGGAGGTCGAGGCGCTGGTTGAAAGCGTCCGCGCGACGCTGGCCGGCGATGGCGCCACCCTGTCGCGCCTCTTCGACGTGTCGGTCGAAGGCGACTCCGCAGGCTGGAGCGTCGGGCTCGTTCCCTGGAGCGAGCAAATTCAGAAGGTTGTGCGCACGATCCGCATCGAGGGGAGCGGTGGGACGATCCAATCCATCGCCATCGAGCAGGCCGACGGCGATCGCGCCGTCATGACCGTGATTCAGGACGGGCCGTGACCGCCGGTCAGCGACGGGCTCTCCTCTTGTGGCTTGGTTTCGTGCTCGCCTGCGGGTTCATCGTCGTCCGCACGCCGATCGCGGTCGATATGTCCGCCTTCTTGCCGCGCACGCCATCCGCCGAAGAGAGGGTGCTGGTCGACCAGTTGCGCGATGGGGCCGTCTCCCGCCTGATCCTGATCGGGCTGGAAGGAGCACCTCCGGCCGAGCTGGCGACGGCAAGCCGGGCGCTGGCCCGGTCGCTGTCCGACTCGCCGGACGTCCTCGACGTCCTTAACGGTCCGCACGAAAGCCAGGCAGACCGGGAGTTCCTGTGGCGCAACAGATACCTGCTGAGCCCTGCGGTCTCTGCCGAGTTGTTCTCGCCCGAGGGTCTGCACCGGGCGCTGGCCGCCGATCTCGGGTTGCTGGCGTCGTCCATCGGCCTGCTGAGCAAGGGGATGATCGGCGCGGATCCGACCGGTGAGATGCTGCGCCTGCTGGAGCCCCTGATGCAGGCCGCAGGCGGCGCACAGGTTCGCCACGGCGTCTGGTTTTCGAGTACCGGCGAGCGCGCCCTGCTGATGGTTCAGACCCGGGCGCGCGGCTCCGATATCGATGCCCAGGATGCGATCCTGACTTTGATCAGGGCGGCCTTCGACACAGCCCGGAAGGACGCTGGGGGCGCAGACACGATGCGTCTGCTGATGGCGGGTCCTGCCGTTTTCTCGGTGGAGACACGGGACCGGATCGAGGCGGACGCCTGGCGCCTGTCGCTGGCAGCCTTGCTTGCAGTCAGCTTCGTTCTCCTGCTGGCGCGTCGATCACTGCTGTTCCTCAGCCTCGCACTGGCGCCGGCGGTCACCGCCGGGCTTGCCGGTGCGGCTGCCGTCAGCCTCGGCTTCGGCGCGATCGCCGGCACGACGCTCGGTTTTGGCGCCACGCTGGTCGGCGAAGCTGTCGATTACGCGGTTTATCTGATCATGCAGACGCCTGCGGGAGGGTCTCCGGCACTCACCCTGCGGCGCATCGCACCCGTCCTGCGTCTCGGCGTCCTGACATCCGCCGTCGGCTTCAGCCCGCTCGTGTTTTCGAGCTTCCCCGGGCTTGCCGAGCTGGGGATCTTCTCGATCGTCGGCCTTATCGCCGCTTTCGGGGTGACGTCGTGGTTTCTTCCGGCGTTGTTGCCGCGCTCAGTGGTCGCCGCACGCCAGATGACCAGCCTTGCGCGGCTGATCGGACCGGGGCGGGCGATGCGCCGGCTTCGTCCCCTTTCGGCCGTGCTGATCGCCATCGCAGCCGGTGTGCTGATCGCGAACCGGCACACGTTATGGGACGATTCGCTCGCCTCGCTCAGCCCCCTGCCGCCGAAGCAGATCGAGCTCGATCAGGCACTGCGGCGCGATCTCGGCGCCCCCGACGTCAGCGACATCATCGTCGTGACGGCGACCGATCAGGAGGAGGCGTTGCGGCGGAGCGAACGCGTGGTCGAAGTGCTGCGCCGCCAGGTGGCTGACGGCGTCCTCTCAGGGTTCAGTGCTCCGTCCCTTCTGCTCCCAAGCCGCCAGTCGCAGCTCAAGCGTCAGCAGAGCCTGCCGGATGCGGAGACGCTGCGTCATAATCTCGGGCTGGCGCTTGTCGGGTTGCCGTTCCAGTCGGCGCTTTTCGAGCCGTTCCTGCAGGACGTCGTGGCCTCCCGGACGATGGAGCCGTTGACACGGCACAGTCTGGATGGAACGGCGCTCTCGCTCCAACTCGACATTCTGCTGCTGCCCGGCGGCGACGGGTGGTCCGCTTACCTGCCGCTGCGTGGCGTCGCCGACCGGGCGCGGCTCGAAAGCGCGATCCACGATGGTGCGCCGCCGGATACCGTGCTCGTCAATCTCAAGGACGGTGCGAACGGGCTTTACAGGAACTACCGCCAGGAAGCCGGGGTGCAGGCTCTCCTCGGCGCCGTGGCGCTGGTCGCCCTGCTGCTGATCCGCCTGCGCTCGGCAGGCCGCGTCGTCCGCCTCCTGTTTCCGCTCGCCGGCGCCGTCGTGATGACGGCGGCGATCATTGTCATGCTCGGCCACGGGCTCTCCATGTTCAACCTCGTGGGCCTGCTGCTGGTGGTCGGCGTGGGGTCGAACTATTGCTTGTTTCTCGAACGCCGGGACGATGACGGCGAGCGCGCGCAGACGGGGCTGTCGCTCATCGTCGCCAGTCTCTGTACGATCATGGGGTTCGGGACACTCGCGATGTCGTCGATACCGGTGCTCTACGAAATCGGTATGACGGTCGCCATCGGCGCCTCGCTCAGCCTGTTCCTGGCGGCCGCCTTTGTGCCGCCTGCTGATGAGCACACGCCGTCAGGAACCGGCGGCGAAGTGCTCCGCCATGAGTGATCGGATGCCGATGGAATTCCTCTACGATCCGGCAACGCCTGCACAGGCTGGCGCCGTCACCCTGATCTTGCTGCCGGGCGCCAACATCCGGCCGGAAGATTTTTTCGAGCAGGGATTTGTCGCCGCGCTCAAACGACCAGTGTCGGCCGTTCCGGTCCGGGCGCACGTCGGCTACTATCTGGACGACACTCTGGTCGAGACCCTCGAGAACGACGTGCTCGCACCCCTTCGAAGCCGGGGCCATTCACGCTTCTGGCTGGCCGGAATCTCGCTGGGCGGGTTCGGTGCACTGAGCTTCCTGCGCGCCCGCAGGCACGCGGTGGAGGGGGCGCTGCTGCTGTCTCCATTTCTGGCGACAACCGGAGTCATCACCGAAGTGACGCGGGCCGGCGGTCTCGACCGGTGGGAGGCTGAGGCGACCTGTGGCGATCGGGAGCGGCAGTTCATCGCGTGGCTGAAAGCGCTGGCGGCGGACTCGCTGGTTCTCCGGCAAACCTTCCTCGGCTGCGGCAGGAGCGATCGGTTTGTTGCCGCAAGCAGGTTGCTCGCCCAGCGTCTTCCCGCTGGCAGGGTGGTCAGCGCCGAGGGTGGCCATGACTGGCAGACGTGGAGGAGCCTTTGGCAGCTGCTGCTCGACCTCGATCCGTTTGCCCCCTGTCCATGAGCAGCCCTCCGCAGCGCTGGTCGCCGACGCTGCTGGTCCGGTTGTCGATCGCGCTGCACGTCATCGGTATTTCCGCGGCGGCGGCGGACCCAGAGCTGCTGCTCTGGGTCGCGGTGATCCTCATCGCCAACCATTCTCTGCTGCTGGTGTTCGGATCCGTGCCGCAGAGCCGTGGGCTTGGCGCCAATCTGTCGCGCCTGCCGGACAGTGCGACGCGCCGACGCGAAGTGGCGCTGACCTTCGATGACGGGCCGGATGCGATCCTAACGCCGGCGATCCTCGATGTGCTTGACCGCTATGGCGCCCGCGCCAGCTTTTTCTGCGTGGGCACGCGAGCCGCCGATCATCCCGCTCTTGTCCGCGAGATCATCCGCCGCGGGCATACGGTCGAGAACCACAGCTACCGCCACTCGAACTTTTTCGCCTGCTACGGGATCGGCACGCTCTACCGCGACCTCACCGCGGCACAACGCGTCCTGACCGAACTCAGCGGACGGCCGCCGCGGTACTTTCGCGCCCCGATGGGGTTGCGCAGCCCCCTCCTCGACCCTGTGCTTGCGCGGACCGGACTCCGGCTGGCGTCGTGGTCGAGGCGCGGCTACGACGGCGTCAGCAATGATCCGGCGGCCGTGCTGTGCCGCCTGCTGAAGCGGCTTGAGCCCGGCGAAATCCTGCTGCTCCACGACCGTCCGTCACCCTTGTCGCGGTCGACCGACCCGGTCATCCTGTCGGTGCTTCCGGCGTTGCTCGAACATCTCGCGCACCAGAGCCTGCGGGCAGTGCCGCTGCCGGCAAGCGTTAGCGAACAGCGATCGGGATAACGCGAAGCTCGCCTCCCCTGTTGCCGTGTCACTGAGAGGGCGTAGGCGGAGTATCTGTCCACCGAACCGAAGACGCTGTCGAACAGCGCCTCGCCCCAGCCATCGAGCTTGTCCGCGCGAGCGGACCGAGGGGGCCGGTGCAGCGTGAGAGCGGGGCGCAGACCGCCGCCGGGGCTCCGGCGCTGCTCGGCGACGCTGCGCTCAGCCACCCGGCAGGTGTGCGATGATGCGGAGCGGCCCTCCTGAGCCGCCCTCGATCTTCATCGGCAGGGCGATAATGGTGGCGCCGACGGTCGGCAGCTCCGACATGTCGGCGACGTTCTCGAAGGCCGGGATGTTCCTGGTCATCAGCGTGACGTGCGCATCGAAGGTCTTGGACTGTCCGTAGTCGATCGACGGCGTGTCGATGCCGACCGCGCCGATGTCGCGCGTGATGAGGAGTTCGGCGCCCTCCTTCGACAGGCCCGGGAAGTGAAGCTTGGCTACGGCTTCCTGACCACGCTCGGCTGTGCCCATGTACTTCTCTCGATCGGGGTACAGGCGGGCGCGCCCGGTGTTGATCAGCACGATCGCGCCTTCCGGAATGCGCCCGTGCGCGCGCTCATGAGCCTCGATATCTGAGGGCTTCACAAGGTAATCCACGTCCTCTGCTGCCGGCTGCGTCACGTCGATGACAATGCCCGGCCCGATCAACTGATCCACCGGCAGCTGATCCGCCGTCAGCGCGCCTTCGGCGAAATGGATGGGGGCGTCGAGATGGGTGCCGCCATGCTCGGCAGCCGCGAAATTGAAGGCTGTATAGTAGTAGCCGCCGTCGGTATGGCCGGCGAAGACGGTCTCCTTCTCGAAGGTTTTCGCCGTTGGCCAGTAGACCGTCTCGGCGTTGAACGGGTGGGTCAGGTCGATCCATCGACCTCCAGACACATCCTGAGCCCTGGCGGAGAAGCCAAACACGAAGCAGAGCGCTGCGGCGGCGACCGACCGGCTCGCCAGCACCAACCATGACTGGCATTTGCCGAATTGAACACTTATCATATGTTGTTCCCCACTTTTGCTGGCGCGTTCCGGGTAACTGACCCCCGAGAGTGAGGCAATCTCGTGGCAGGAGGGCAGGCCACTGGAAGCACGTGCGTGCCACGCCAGGATGCCGCGATCAGCGCGCCGAACCACTCCGCCGCGGTCAGCGATCCCGGCTGGCTCCGCACCAGCTCGGCCGCCGCCGTGCGTATTGACAGGCTATCAGGGACCTCCGGGCAGTGTGCGTCCAGGCCTCGCGCCAAGCCCCGGGAGGTCCGTCATCTACCCCCACAATCCCGTATTCTTGCCGTACCCCTTACCCATTTCAGGCCCGTGGGGCGAGCTGACTTGTTGAACGTATTGGCGACCCCAACGGGATTCGAACCCGTGTTACCACCTTGAAAGGGTGGTGTCCTAGGCCTCTAGACGATGGGGTCATCGCCGCGTGCAAGTAGCCGCATGCAAGTAGCCGTCGGCGGTCCGAAAATCAAGGATTGGGAAACGGGGGGTGGACGTTCTTCCAAGGGACCCGCCCGGCGATGCCGGCTCCGGGCAGGCTCCGGGCTTTTCGCCCTTTCGCGCCGCGCCGCCGCCATGCTACCGTCCGGCCGGAAAAATCAGGCGGCCGGGCTCGCGCCTTCGCGCACCGATGGTCTCCTGTGGACAAACAGGGAGAGGGGAGCGGAACACAACATGCTGCACGGCAAGGTTCTCGTCGCTCAAGGCGGCGGCCCGACGGCGGTGATCAACGAGTCGATGGTCGGCGCGGTGATCGAATCGCGCAAGATTCCAACCGTCGAGCGGGTTTACGGCGCCTATCACGGCGTGCGCGGCATCATCAACGAGGATTTCCTCGACCTGACCCGCGAGACCACCCACAACCTCGAGATGGTCGGCAACACCCCCACCTCCGGTCTCGGCTCGACCCGCGACAAGCCGGACGAAAAGTACTGCGCCGAGATCTTCAAGGTGCTGCGGGCGCACGGCATCGAGACCTTCTTCTACATTGGCGGCAACGACTCCTCGGACACCGCGCGCATCCTGCACGATCAGGCGCGCGCCGCGGACTATCCGCTGACCTGCGTCCACATCCCGAAAACCATCGACAACGACCTGGTGATCAACGACCACACGCCCGGCTTCCCCTCGGCGGCGCGCTTCGTGGCCCTCGCGTTTGCCGGCGCAAACCTGGACAACCGCGCCTTGCCCGGCGTCTATGTCGCCGTGGTCATGGGCCGGCACGCCGGCTTCCTGACCGCCGCCTCGGCGCTCGGCCGCAAGTTCGAGGACGATGGCCCCCACCTGATCTACATTCCGGAGCGGGTGTTCAGCCTCGATGAGTTCGTCAAGGACGTGCGCGAGGTCTACAACAAGTACGGCCGCTGCATCGTCGCCGTCTCGGAGGGCGTCCACGACGAGACCGGACAACCGATCGCCACCAAGCTCGCCAAGAACGTGGAGAAGGATGCGCACGGCAATGTGCAGCTTTCCGGCACCGGCGCGCTGGCCGACCTGCTCACCGACCACATCAAGTCGAACTCCAACATCACCCGGGTGCGCGGCGACACCTTCGGCTACCTGCAGCGCTCCTTCCTCGGCTGCGTCTCCGATGTCGACCAGCGCGAGGCCCGCGAGGTCGGCGAGAAGGCGGTGCAGTATGCCAACTTCGGCAACTCGCAGGGCAATCATTCCGGTTCGGTGACCATTCACCGCACCGGCTTCTACTCGGTGGAATATCACCTGGTGGAACTCAAGGACATTGCCGCGAAGACGAAAGTGATGCCGGACGAGTTCATCACCGATAACGGCCACGACGTCACGGACAAGTTCCTGCTCTACCTGCGCCCGCTGCTGGGCTCCGGCATGCCGGAAGTCGCGCGGCTGCGCCTGAACAAGGTGCCGAAAATCCTGAAGAACGGTTGAGGCGCCTCCCCTCACCCTCGGTCCCTCTCCCGCGCGCGGGAGAGGGAGGGGCCCGCGCGGCGGGAGGGTGAGGGTGAAGCCGTGTCGGGGGCCCACTCAGTGGATTGCTTCGCTCCGCTCGCAACGACAGGTGGGGCGGCTGTTTTCGTCATTGCGAGCCCGCAGTAGCGGGCGCGGCAATCCACTGCTGGTCCCCTCACCCTCGTTCCCTCTCCCGCGCAGCGGGAGGGTGAGGGGCTTAAGGTGTCGGCGGTCTTCCCCTACCCGCTCAGCGCCGGGGCGGCGTCGTCGATGATCAGTTGCAGGGTGCCGCTGCCGTGCCTCGGCTGCAGGCGGCCGGCGAGGTGGAAGGAGGCACCCGAGTGTGCTGCCAGCGCTTTGCCCAACGGCTGGTCGGCGCAGCGGAAGCCAATGGCGGGCAGTTTTGCGCCCAGGCCGTCGATGAGGCCGCAGACCAGATGCGCGCTGCCTGCGGGGCGGGTATGGGCAATGCGCACCGCCTCCAGCACGAAGCGCGGCTCCGGGTGGCCGGATCCGAACGGCGCGAGGCGGGCGAGCACCGCAGGCGACAGCGCTGCCGCACCCGCCAGCGACAAGACGGCGTCGACGCTCAGCGCGCGCAGCCCCTCGGCGGTCGCGGCATCGATCGCCAGCCTGCCCTCGAGGAACGCTCGCAGCTCGCCGAGCCGCCCGGCTTCGGCGGTGAAGCCTGCGGCCATCGCGTGGCCGCCGCCCTTGAGCAGCAGGCCTGCCGCCACCGCGGCATTGACCGCGGCACCGAGATCCCGCCCGGGAACGGAGCGGCCGGAGGCCACCGCCCGATCACCATCGATCGCCACCGCCAGCGCCGGCCGGCGGTATCGCTCGGCGAGCCGGCTGGCAATGATGCCGATGACGCCCGGATGCCAGCCCCGCCCGCACGCCCACAGCAGCGGCGCTTCCGGCTCATCGCCGAGGCGCGCCGCTGCCTCGGTCCAGACCGCCTGTTCGATCTGCTGCCGCTCGCCGTTGAGCGCGTTCAGGCGCCCCGCCAGCTTCCCCGCCTCGTGGGGATCGTCGCAGGCAAGCAGGCGGGCACCCAGGTCGGCCTGCCCGACCCGGCCGCCGGCGTTAATCCGGGGGCCGATGGCAAAGCCGAGGTCGCGCGCCGACGGCGGACCGCGCAGCTTCGCGAGATCGGCGAGCGCGCACAGCCCGACGTTGCGGCGCTGCGCCATCACCTTCAGCCCTTGGGTTACGAACGCGCGATTGACGCCAGCCAACGGCACGACGTCGCACACCGTGCCGAGCGCCACCAGATCGAGCCACTGCCGCAGATCCGGCTCCGGGCGAGCGGTATAGTGGCCTGTCATGCGCAGCAGCCGGTTGGTATCGACCATGAGCAGAAAGGCGAGGCCTGCGGCGCAAAGATGGTCCAGGCCGCTCTGGTCATCGGGCCGCTTCGGATTGACGACGGCGATGGCAGGCGGCAGCGGCAGGCTCGCCTGGTGGTGATCGACGACCACCACATCCAGCCCGGCGGACGCCGCATCCGCCAGCGCCTCGTGCGCGGCGATGCCGCAATCGACCGTGACCACCAGGCCGACGCCGCGATCGCGCAGGCCGCGCAGGGCCGGAGCATTCGGCCCGTAGCCCTCGCGCAGGCGGTCCGGCACGTAGAGCAGCGGCTCGCATCCGACCACGCGGAGGAAGCGCAGCAGCAACGCCGCCGCCGTCGCGCCATCGACGTCATAGTCCCCGAAGACGGCGATGCGCTGGCCGTTGACGACGGCCGCCGCCAGGCGCTCGGCAGCCTTGCGCATGTCCTTCAGGCGGCAGGGGTCGGGCAGCAGGTCGCGCAGGCGCGGGTCGAGAAACGAGGCCGCCGCTTCGAGCCCGATGCCGCGCAGGGCCATCACGCGGGCGACGATTTCCGGCAGGCCGAGCCGCTGCGCCAGGGCCGCGGTCAGCCGCTCGTCACCAGGCGCCAGTGTCCAGCTGCGGCCGGTCAGCGAGCGCGCGACACCCAGCGCCAGCGGTGCCGCGTGCGGATCGACGGCGCCTGGCCGCAGCGCGGCAGTGGGTTGCGGCGAACGGGCCGCCGCCAGCAGATCAGAACGGCTCAATGCGGATCATCCGCGGCGGCTCCACCGACGACGGCAGCTCGGCGATGCGCGCCAGGGCGTGAACCATGGCGGCCTCGTCCGTCTCATGCGTCGTCATGACCACCGGCACCGCCTCGCCCGGCGCGCGCCCCCGCTGCAGCACCGCCTCCATCGACACGCAGTCATCGCGCAGGATGGCAGTGACATCGGCGAGCACGCCCGGCTGGTCGAGAAGCATCAGCCGCACGTAATAGCAGCCGCGGTGCCGGCTCATCGGCAGGGCCGGCAGCGCCAGCAGATGGTCCACCGGAACGCCGAAGGTGGGTGCCCGCCTGCCGCACGCGATATCAGCAATATCGGCGACGACGGCTGACGCCGTCGGCCGTTCGCCAGCGCCGCGCCCCTCCTGGACGATGCGATCGACAAAATCGCCCTCGGCGACCACGGCGTTGAACACGCCATCGACGTTGGCGACTGGCGCATCACGCCGCAGCATGCAGGGATGCACCCGGCGCTCGACGCCGCCGTCGGTCAGCGACGCGATGCCGAGCAGCTTGATGCGATAGCCGAGTTCGTCGGCGAAGGCGATATCGACGGGGGAGACGTGGCGAATGCCTTCAATATGGACTGCGTCGAAATCGAGTGTGCAGCCGAAGGCAACGGTGGCAAGGAGTGCCAGCTTGTGCGCAGTATCGACGCCGTCCACGTCGAAGCTCGGGTCGGCCTCGGCATAGCCCAGCGCCTGGGCCTCGGAGAGCACCGCGTCGAACTCGCGCCCACTCTCGCGCATCTGCGTCAGGATATAGTTGCAGGTGCCGTTGAGGATGCCGAAGACGCGCGTCCGCCGGTTTGCCGCCAAGCCTTCGCGCAACGCCTTGATGATCGGGATGCCGCCGGCGACCGCCGCCTCGTAGGCCAGCACGACACCAGCCGCCTCCGCCGCCGCGGCGAGCCTCACGCCGTGCCGGGCCAGCAGAGCCTTGTTGGCGGTGACCACGTGCCGGCCGCGCGCGATCGCCGCTTCGCACACTTCCTTCGCCGGCCCCTCGGAACCGCCGATCAGTTCGACGACCACATCGACGTCTGCCTCCCGCGTCATGGCGACCGCGTCGTCATACCAGACGTAATCGTCCACCGAGAACCCGCGATCGCGGCGGAACCGGTCGCTGACGGCGGTGATCGCGATGCGCCGGCCGGTCCGGACGGCCAGCTCTTCCTGGTTCTGCTGCAGGAGCTTGACGACACCACCGCCGACGGTCCCCAGCCCCGCGACCGCGACCCTCAGAGGCTGTTGTCCTGAGTTGCTGCTCAACGTCATCCTCGCCCTACTGCGCGACGGGGGCGCGCTTGTCCGCCAGCTCGACGACGTTGTGATAGCGGCCGAGGAAGCTCTTGATGTTGCGGATGGCCTGGCGCGTGCGGTGGCGGTTCTCGACCAGCGCGAAGCGGACGTGCCCGTCGCCATGTTCCCCGAAGCCGATGCCGGGCGCCACCGCCACCTTTGCCTCGCGCAGCAGCAGCTTCGAGAACTCCAGGCTGCCAAGATGGGCGAACGCCTTCGGCAACGGCGCCCAGGCGAACATCGTTGCGGCCGGCGACGGCACATCCCATCCGGCGGTGCCCAGACCGCTGATGAGCACATCCCGGCGCTGGCGATAGCGCTCACGCATGTCCACCACACACTGCTGCGGCCCGTTCAGGGCGGCGGTGGCCGCAACCTGCACCGGCGTGAAGGCGCCATAGTCGAGGTACGACTTGACCCGCGCCAGCGCGGCGATCAGCCGGGCGTTGCCGCAGGCAAAGCCGATGCGCCATCCCGGCATCGAATACGTCTTGCTCATCGAGGTGAACTCGACGCTGATGTCCTTCGCCCCGGGGATCTGCAGAATCGACGGCGGCGGGTTGCCGTCAAAATAGATTTCCGCGTAAGCCACGTCCGACATCACGTAGATGCCGGCATGGCGGCAGAAATCCACCACCTGGCCATAAAAGTCGAGCGTGGCCAATTCCGCCGTGGGGTTGTTGGGATAGTTGAGCACGACGGCGACCGGCCTCGGCACACTGTGCTTCACCGCGCGCTCCAGCGCTGCGAGGAAATCGCCGTCCGCCCTGACCGGAATGTTGCGCACCGACGCGCCGGCGATGATGAAGCCGAACTGGTGAATCGGGTAGCTTGGATTGGGCACCAGGATCACGTCACCGGGGCTCGAAACAGCCGAGGCGAGGTTGGCGAGGCCCTCCTTGGACCCCAGCGTCACGCAGACTTCCGACTCGGGATCGACGGAAACGTCGAAGCGCCGTTCGTAGTAGCCGGCGAGCGCCCGCCGCAGGCCCTTGATGCCACGCGACTCGGAATAGCGGTGGGTGCGGGGATCCTGCACGGTTTCGGTCAGCTTGCCAACGATGTGCGGCGGTGTTGGGAAGTCGGGGTTGCCCATGCCAAAATCGATGATGTCGTCCCCGACCGCTCGCGCCCGCGCCTTCATCGCGTTGACCTCGGCGAAGACGTAAGGCGGCAGCCGCCGGATCTTGAAGAATTCCATTTCCATCATTTCACCCATCGACTTCGAACGGTTGCGGACGCGCCACCCTGAACAGGCGATGCGGCGTCCGGCTTTTTGCCTCTTTCATCGGGCACCATAACGGATCCGCATCCAAGGGCGCCATCTCTTGCAGCGGCGACAGAAAATTGCCCAGTAAACCGGTTCGGGTTATACACTCGCGGATCTGTCGGACAGAGTTAAAGGCGCCGAATACGGCAAGCACCGGCGAGCGCTGCTGTCAGGGCATGGCGAATCGGGGAACTTGAGGTGTCGCAGATGGTCGATCAGCAACGCATTTCTCGGCCGCCGCCGGATCCTGCCGGCGTGTCGAAGGTGTTCGCGGAGATCGCGGAGCGGAGCCAGCTGATCGTCAACGACTGGTTGGGGCGCAATGGACTGCTCGACCCGAACAAAGGCGGTACTGGTCCGCTCGAGATGGCGACCCTCTTTCTGGATCTGACCTCGAAGATGATGTCGATTCCAGCGTCGGTGGTCACGGCGCAGATGTCGCTCTGGCAGGATTACTTCACCCTGTGGCAGACCACGACAAGTCGCATGCTGGGCGCCGACCTTTCGGAAGCGCTTGGGGAAACCGGCCGGCCGGCCGAACAGGCCTGGCAGGACGTCGACATCTTCGCTTACGTCAAGCAATCCTTCATGCTGACGACCCGCTGGATGCAGGCGGTCGCCGACCTCGGCAGTGATGGCGGCCAGGGATTGCGCAAGGAGATGGAGCTCTGTGCCCAGCAGTTTCTTGCCGCCCTGTCGTCCGCCGAATTCACCCATACCAACCCGGAGATGTTGCGCGCCACGATCGAGAGCGGCGGCGAGAATCTGATCACCGGGCTGCAAAACCTTCTCAAGGAAATGGAGGTGGGCCTGGGTGCGCAAGGTACGGCGGCCCGCGATCCTGCCTCCTTCGCCGTCGGCCGGACGGTGGCGCGGACGCCGGGCAAGGTGATCTTCCGCAACGCGCTGATGGAAGTGATCCAGTACGCGCCGCGCACGGACCGCGTGCTGCGCCGGCCGCTTCTCTTCGTCCCCAGCTGGACCGGCAAGTATTACGTGCTCGACCTTCGAGACCGCAACTCCCTGGTGCGCTGGGCGATCGATCTGGGCCATACGGTGTTCATGATTTCCTGGGTCGATCCCAAACCGGGCGACCCGCTTCGCAGTTTCGAGGACTACGTGGTCGATGGTGCCGTCACCGCCATCGAGGTTGCGCAACGGTCGGCCGGCCAGGATCCGGTCAACGCCGTTGGTTACGACCTGGGCGGCACTCTCCTCGCCGCCGCCATGGCTTACCTGGCCGCGGGGGGTGAAGGGCGCGTCGGCACCGGCAGCTTTGTGGCCTCACTTCTGGACTTCTCGCAGCCCGGCGAACTGGGCGCGATGATGGACGAGGAGATCCTGGAGCGACTCGAGCCGCCCGCGGACGCCGATGGCGGTGTCCTGTCCCAGACGTGTTCCTTGCAGCGATTGAACGACCTTCTCTGGTCGTTCGTGATCAACAACCACCTCTTGGGCAACGATCCTTTTCCATTCGACCTGCTGCATTGGAACTGCGACGCGCCGCATCTCCCCCAGCAACTGCATCGCGGCTATCTGAACGCCCTTTACCGGCACAACCGGCTGATCGAGCCGGGCGGACTCCTCGTCGGCGGCCGACCCCTCGACCTGAGACGCGTCACCGCGCCGATCTACGTGATGTCCGCCCGGGAAGACCATATCGTCCCGTGGAAGTCGGCCTATCGAGGGATCCGGATGCTCGGCGGCGCCGACCGGTTCACGCTGGCCGCGTCCGGGCACCTTGCCGGTGTGATCAACCCTCCCACCGGTGGCCGTTATTGCTATTGGACCAACCCGCGAATCCCCGATAACCCCGACGAGTGGCGGGCCGGCGCCAAGACCACGGAAGGCTCGTGGTGGGTGGACTGGGATGCGTGGATTCGCAAGCGGTCCGGAGACGACTGGGTATCGGCGCGCGAGCCGGGAGGCGGTGAACTCGAACCGCTCTGCGACGCTCCGGGCACATACGTCCACGGCACCGCCTGACCGCCGCGTTCGGCCCACCGCCCGGTGGCGGTGGCAGCCCGACGCCGGCCTCTGCGCCAGTGCTTTATGGAGACTGTCAGCGCAGCAGCTTGATCAGGCTGGTGTAATCCCAGCGGTTGCCGCCGCGCCGCTGCACCTCCGACAGAAACTGGTCGACGAGCGCCGTCACCGGCAGCGACGCGCCGTTGCGTCGGGCCTCGGCCACGGCGATGCCCAGATCCTTGCGCATCCAGTCAACGGCAAAGCCAAAATCGAAGGCATTTGCCAGCATCGTCTGCGCCCGGTTATCCATCATCCAGGACTGTGCCGCTCCCTTGGAGATGGTGGCCAGCACCTTTTCCGTATCAAGACCGGCGCGGGAGGCGAAGTTCAGCGCTTCCGCCAGCCCCTGCGTCAGGCCGGCCAGACAGATCTGGTTGACCATCTTGGTCAACTGGCCGGAGCCGCTCGGCCCCACGAGAGTAACCGCCTTTGCATACGCTCCCATCACCGACGCGGCGCGAGCGAACACAGTCTCCTCGCCGCCGACCATGATGGACAGCTGGCCTTTTTCCGCACCGAGCTGCCCACCCGACACCGGAGCGTCGAGAAAACCCAGGCGGTGTTCGGACGCGAGCGCTGCCAGCGTGCGCGCGATTTCCGCGGACGCGGTGGTGTGATCGACCAAGATCGAGCCTGCCGCCATGCCGGCGATGGCGCCGGCGTCGCCCAGAACGACGGAACGCAAATCCTCGTCGTTGCCGACGCAGGTAAAGACGATCTCGGCGCCGCTGGCGGCTTGCGCCGGGGACGCGGCCGCGCGCCCGCCAAACTTTGCCACCCATTGCTCCGCCCTGGATGCCGTCCGGTTGTAAACGGCGACCTGATGGCCTGCCCGCTGCAGGTGGCCGGCCATCGGAAAGCCCATGACGCCGAGACCGATGAACGCCGCGTGCATGCCCTGTCTCCCTCATTTGAGTGTTCGCTGGCGCCGCCCCGTACTCAGCCGAGCAGCGTATGCAGCGTGCGCCAGGTGGCGGGGTCTGGTGCCAGCAGCACTGTATCCTCGACGATACAAGGCGCCGGACGATAGGGCGAGCCGCTGCTGCGCAGGGCCGAATAGCCGCCGGCCTCCTTGTGTATCAACACGCCGGCGGCATGGTCCCAGGGCTTGAGGCGCGCATAGGACGCGAAGTCCAGAACGCCCGTGGCGAGATCCATGTACTCGCGGCCGACCGAACCGTACCGTGTCGCGACCGGCGGGGGTGCCTGGCCGGAGGCTCGCAGGGACGAGGCCAACCGCTCGGCCGCCCGCCCTGGCAGGGAGCCGTGCATCGTTGAAAGCGGCCGATCGTGAACGACGGTAACCTGCCGGGGCTCCTGCTCCGCCCTCGGCTCAAGCCAGGCGCCCTGCCCCGCCACCGCCCACACCACGGCATCGGAGAGCGGATCGAGAATGAAGCCGGCCTTGACCTCCCCACCCACGCAGAAGCCGACGATGACGGCGAAGCAGGCATGCCCCTCGGCGAAGTTCGAGGTTCCGTCCACCGGATCGAGCAGCCACACCGGGTCACCGCCCGCAAGCAGGCCCAGAACGTCCGGCCGCGTTTCCGTCGCCTCCTCGCCCACAAAGACGGAGCCCGGAACCAGGGACCCCAGGCGATCCTCAAGGGCCTTTTCGGCTTCGATGTCGGCAATGGTGACCAGATCGCGCGGATTGCGCTTCTTGTGGGCGATGTCGCCGGCGGCGAGATTGCGGAACCGCGGCAGGACGATCCGGGCCGCGACCTCTCGCAGAATGACCGCGACGGCGCGGGCGTCCGGCAGCCGGTCAGGCGGCGTGGAGGTCGCGATCGCGGTGGTATCCCTGAGCAAAGTCCTGGAGCATCTGCGCTGCATCGGAGCTGTATTCGGCGCGCTGCATCAGCGCCCGGGCTACGAAGCAAGCGAAGGCAATCGCCTCCCCCTTGCCGCGGAGCTGAAAGTGGTCGGCCAATCCGTCCAGCGCCGCATGGGTCTGCCCGCGCGCCATGACATTGAGCTGCCGCTTGACGAAGCGATGCTTTCGCCGCCACCGCTGCTGAACCTCGGGATTTGCCATGAGATTTATCTACGCTTCCCGCCGCCGGCACACAAGCGGTGCCCTGCGTAGCCTCCCCGCGCCACGCGCCACCCTCTCCTCCCCGCGATCGCCGGGCGGCGGCTTTTCCCTTGATTCGCGCATCCGTGACGGTACGGTTTTACCCCTCAGCGAGCGGGATCGATCCTGTACGAATTCCGCCCCAACAAGTGCGAACCTCCCGGGAGATCGTCCGTGACCAAACCGCCATCCGCTCCACGCTGTGCCGCTTTCGTCGGTCCCTACCTGTCCGGCAAGACGTCCCTGCTGGAGAGCGTGCTGTCGCTGACCGGCGCGGTCACCCGCAAAGGCAGTGTGCGCGAGGGAAATACCGTCGGCGACGGCACGGCCGAAGCGCGTGCCCGCCAGATGTCGACCGAACTCAACGTGGCGACGGCCGAGTACCTGGGTGAGACGTGGACCTTCCTCGACTGCCCCGGGTTCATCGAACTCGCGCAGGACGCGCTTAATGCTCTGTCGGTGGTCGATCTCGCGGTCGTCGTCTGCGAGCCCGAGCCGCAGAAAGTGCTTACCTTGGCGCCGCTGCTGCGCTTTCTCGACGAGCGCGCCATCCCGCACCTGGTGTTCATCAACAAGATGGACCTTGCCGCGGGCAGCATCCGGGCCACCCTCGAAGCCCTCCAGGGCTTGTCGATGCGGCCGCTGGTGCTTCGGGAAATTCCGATCCGCGACGCAGAGAAGGTCAGCGGCTTTGTCGATCTGGTCAGCGAGCGCGCCTTCCGCTGGAGCGAAGGCCAGCGCTCCGAGTTGATCCCGCTGCCGGACACCATCACCGACCGCGAGCAGGAAGCGCGGGCGGGCATGCTGGAGGCGATCGCCGATTTCGACGACTCCCTCCTGGAGAAGCTGCTGGAAGATATCGTTCCGAATCCGGGCGAGATTTACGCCGGTCTTGCCCGCGATCTTCAACAGCACCTGATCGTGCCCGTCTTCTTCGGCTCTGCCGACGGCATGCACGGCATTACCCGGCTCCTCAAGGCGCTGCGGCACGAGGCACCCGAGCCGATGCAGACTGCCGAGCGCCTGGGTGTCATCGCCGACGAGCCGTGCGCGCGGGTCTTCAAGACGCTGCATGCGTCGCACACCGGGAAGCTGTCCTTCGTCCGCGTCCTGTCCGGCGAGATCACCGACGGGATGACGCTGAACGGCGAACGGGTGAGCGGCGTCAACCGGGTTCTCGGCCAGAAGCTGGAGAAGCTTGCGAAGGCGCATGTCGGCGAGGTTGCAGCCCTGGGCCGCCTTGACGCCGCGCAGACGGGGGCGATGCTGTCGCCGTCAGGAAAGGCCGCCGCCGACGACTGGGCTCCCCCGCTGAAGCCGCTGTTCGCGCTCAATGTGCATACCCGCGAACGCTCCGACGAGGTCAAGCTGACGGCGGCGCTTGCCCGCCTGGTCGATGAGGATCCCTCGCTCTCTTACGGCCACGATCCCGATACCGGTGAGTTTCTGTTGTGGGGCCAGGGCGAAATGCACGTGTCGATCGCTTTGGACCGGCTGCGCAACCGTTTCAACATTCAGGTGATCTCGCAGCGGCCGCAGGTGCCGTACAAGGAGACGATCCGCGGAACCGTCAGCCACCATGCCCGGCACAAGAAACAGTCGGGCGGCCACGGCGAGTTCGGCGATGTGCATATCGACATCAAGCCGCAACCCAGAGGCGCCGGCTTCGTTTTCAGCGACACCATTACCGGCGGCGTCGTGCCCAAGCAGTACATTCCGGCGGTCGAAGCCGGCATCCGCGAGTATCTGGTGCGCGGGCCGCTCGGCTTCCCGGTGGTCGACATCGCGGTGACACTCACCGACGGCCAGTATCATACCGTTGATTCATCGGACATGGCGTTCCGCAAGGCGGCGCAGCTGGGGATGCGCGAAGGGATGCCGAAGTGCTCCCCGGTGCTGCTGGAGCCGATCTTTCAGGTCAAGATCGCCATTCCCAATGAGTTCACGTCCCGGATTCAGCGACTGGTGAGCGGCCGTCGCGGCCAGATCCTGGGTTTCGAGGCGAGGGACGGCTGGGCCGGTTGGGATGAAGTAAGCGTCCTGCTGCCGCAGGCCGAAATGCATGGTCTCATCGTCGAGCTCCGTTCGGCGACGCTCGGCGTCGGCACCTTTGAATGGAACTTTGATCATTTGCAGGAACTGACCGGCAAGCTTGCCGACGATATCGTCGCGCAACGGGCGGCGGCAACCTGAGCGGCCGCGGGCCGTCGGGCGGGAGTGGCGCGCGGTGAACGTGTTCCTTGTGCATGCGCACCCGGAGCCGCGCTCTTTTTGTGCCGCGATGAAGGATACGGCCGTCGAGGCGCTTGCCGGAGCGGGGCACACGGTTGTCCTTTCCGACCTGTATGCGATGCGGTTCGATCCGGTCGCTTCGGCAAACGACTTCTCCGGCCGGTCCGAACCGTCCTACCTGGTTTATGCGCTGGAACAGAGGCACGCCTACGAGACCCGGAGCCTGGCGCCGGACATCGCCGCCGAAGTGGAGAAGCTGAAGGCGTGCGACCTGCTGCTGCTGAGCTTCCCGCTGTTCTGGTTCTCGGTGCCGGCGATCCTGAAAGGGTGGATCGACCGGGTGTTGCTCTCGGGCCTGACCTACGGCGGCAAGCGCTTCTACGATCGCGGCGGTCTTGCCGGCAAGAAGGCGACGATCGGGATCACGCTGGGCGGGCGGCCGCACATGTTCGGACCGGACGCCATCCATGGCGAGATCGACACCATGCTGCGGCCCATTTTTCGCGGCACGCTGTGGTACACCGGCATGCAGGTGCTGCCACCGTTCTATGCCTACCACGTGCCCTACATCACGGCCGATGCGCGAAAAGCGATTCTCGAGGACTGGCGCCGCTGGCTGCTGGCGCTGGAGCAGGCGGAGCCGCTGACCTTCCCGCGGCTCGATGAGTTCGACGACCGGCTCTACCCGAAGCGGCGGCTGGATCACGACTAAGGAGCACGGGTTCAATACCGACGAAGTTCGAATTCGACGTCATGGTCGCGCCGTGATCCGTGAGCCCATAGCACACGACCGGCCTGGCTGGATCGGATCATCGGCCCTATCGAGGATGGTTTCGAGCGCGCCACCTGCGAAAAACCGATGGAGCAGGTGCGCCCGGAGCTTGATTTCTTGAAGTGAACCTGGGCAAGGGCCGGCCCACCTCTCCATAAATATAGACCGCGAAGACGCCCGCCGCGTGCCAGCCCTGCGCATCGAGGACTGGCAGGGATCGCCTGATCCGCTGATCAGTTGACCTTCACAATTGTTGGCGGCGTCCAGGTTCCGTCGAGGATCGACGGACTTGCCTCCTTCGGCCAGTACATCCGGATCATCGGGATGAACGGCCCCTTCGGAGCTGGCAGCCAGTTTGCTTCCTTGCCCTTGCCCGGCGATTCGTTCTGGAAATAGAGCGTCAGCGAACCGTCTGCGTTGCGCACCAGATTGTTGCGCGGGCTGACGGTGAATTTGTTGAGCGGATTGGGGACGAACCACCAGCCCTGGTCGATCTCGTACATGGTGATCGACCAGAAGCCGTCCACCGGCGGCTCCTGCCCTTTGGCGAAGGTCAGCGTATACTTGTTGGCACCCGAAAGCGGCGCGCCCGTGCTGTCCACCTCGGTATAGGGATAGACCGCATCCTTATCGAGATTGGCGGGCCAGCCGAATGCGCCGACGACGGCCCGTTTCATGTAGTCGGTTCCGTAGGCGCCGACCTCGCTGATCACCCAGCCGTCGGCGACTCTGCCGAGGCTGGCGCGGTGCGCGGCGATATTGTCGAGAGCCTCCTGGGGAAGGGTCTTCAGCGCCTCCTGAGCAGCCGGGTCAAGCGCCGACAGGTCGAATTCCTTGCAGGGCACGATGCCGATCCTGGCCATTTCGGCGACGATCGATGCATCCTCGGGCGCCGGTGGCGCATCCTTGCACATCAGCCGGGCCATCATGTCGAAATAGCCCTTGGTGCCCAGATTCAGGATCACGTCCTGGGGCTTGCCCGTCATGGAGAAGCCGGGGTCAGGATCGACCGGCGGCGGAGTAAAGGTCCAGTCGTGCTTGCCGAACTGGGAGAGCGGGCGCAGTAAATACTGACCCTGAAGCGCGTTGACCGCCTTGTAATCCTGCTCGGTGCCATCGGCATAGGTCCGGCCGAGGATCAGCATATAGCGCGTCGGCGATTTGACCTGCGTCATTCCGGGGGGGACGGTGCCTTCCCAGCCCGGTCCGGTCAGCAGGAATTTTTGCGCTCTTCTCCCCGTTGTGCGGGTGCCTGCCGATTCGATCACCGGCATCCAGAGGCTGTACATCGGAAAGAGATAGTAGCGCGAGCCCATGTCGGGATGGCTGAAGACCGTCGGCTCCTTGCCCAGATCGACCCAGGCAACCGAATAGAGCGTGTCCGCATTCGGAGCCGAAACGCCCCGATAGTCGGCCGGCGGGTAGCGTTTGACGTTCACAAACTGGCCCATCGGCCCGCGCAGGCCTTCGACCTTGCCGACATTCGTCATTTGCACGCGCGTCCCTTCGGTGGTGATCAGCGAGTAGCCGTACACATAGGCGTCCATCGCAATCGCCTTGGCCTCGTCCGCCGTCAGTGCAGCGGCAGTGCCAATTCCGCCGCCCGCCACCAGCCCCGAAACAAGGGCCAATACCGCAAGCCTGCTGTATTTCACGAATTCCCTCCCCGTTCAGCGGATACGCCGAAGTTTTCCGGGTAGATAACCCTCTCGAAGCCACAGCGATAGGATAATCCAACGAACCCCTTCCGGAAGCGAGAACCGGATCTCTGGAGCGCTCCTGTGGCGATGGTAAGTGCTTCGTGCCTCGCATCGGAGAAAGCCGGACCGTCTGCTCCCGGACACCGCAGCCTGAAGCGCGCTGGTGATCGGCGGGGCGTCTGCCACTCAGGGGGTTGCGGGCACCGCCGCGACGTGCTGCGCCCAGCGGGTCGCCGGATAGAAATAGGAGACTGGCTGGTCCGGATCGGTGCTGCCGGCGACGATAAAGCCCAGCACGTTCATGTCGTCATCCACCACCGGCGCGCCGCTGCTGCCTGGTGCGACCGCCGCGTCCACCTGAACGAGGCGGTCCACCGGCCCGATCGGCGCGATTGCCACCCGCGCCTCCAGGCCGGTTGCGACAGACCCCGAGGCGAGCCCGACACGCTCGCCGGCCGCGATGGCGATACGGACCTTGCTCACGGGCGCTGCCTCGGCGGTGCTCAGCCGGAGGCCCGGCACCTTCAACGCCGCCGGACAGTCGAGAAGCAGGGGGCCGAAGGGGTGGTCGCGAACGGTCTGCAAGACCCCGGTGCTATGCCGGCTGCCATCGGCGGAGATAATGGAGACCGGGCCGTCGGCGAGCGTGGCGGTATTGCCTGCCCAGCCATCGGCAACGATGAGTCGCGGGTTCGCCAGCACAAAACCGGTCATGAACGGCTCGCTCTTCGGCCCGATGATTCCCACGACCGACGCCACCAGGTCATCCACCGTCTCGGCGCGCGTCACCGGCTGCGCCGCTGTCGGAAGTTCTCTCACAAAGGCGGCGACCGGGGCTTCGCGCAGGATTTGCGCCGGCTCGTCTGCCGAACCGAGAAGGACGCCCAGCCGCGTAAACAGCGCTTCGAAGTTGCTCGCGGGGCCGAGGACCGCCCGGATGCGCGGATCGGACTGAAGGCCGGCGGGGACCTCGGAAGGGGAGACATACCACACCGCCTCGCCCCCTGCCCCCAG